>Ga0172379_10000811_pt1 | contig 72633 bp, 46 predicted proteins | sample GrowelOW334metaG_FD_119756 | JGI IMG/M metagenome (GOLD analysis project Ga0172379, IMG submission 119756) | Groundwater microbial communities from an aquifer near a municipal landfill in Southern Ontario, Canada - Groundwater well OW334 metaG | ecosystem: Environmental > Aquatic > Deep...
CGTCGTAGCCTTGGTGGGCTTTTACTCCGCCAACTAGCTGATGGGCCATAGGCTCCTCCTCCAGCGCGTTTTGCGCTTTACATGCGAATGACATAGTCCCCGCATGTCCATCGTGGAATTAGCCACGCTTTCGCGTGGTTGTGCCCGACTGGAGGGTAGATTACCAATGTGTTACGCACCCGTTTGCCGCTAATCTTACAACGTATTGCTACGTTATAAAATCCGCTCGACTTGCATGCCTTAGACACGCCGCCAACGTTCGTCCTGAGCCAGGATCAAACTCTCAGTAATACCCTCCGCGCTAAAGCTCGGGGTATCATCCCCCTCGCACTCCTGGTAGAGATGCGAGGGTCAATTTATAACTTTTCACTTCTAATCAAGCTTGGCTCGATTATGAAGATTGAAGAACGTATTTCCTTAGACGATCACTCTTCTGTTGTCCAAATAACATTTTTTCTTACAAACTCAGAGTAAAACCATGTGCAGAGTTTAAAGTCACAAGACTTGAAATCTTGTGACAATCGACCCGCGCTCTGTTAGTTGTTGTAAGGTGCGAGAAGTTTAGCCGAAGGCCGGATGCTTGTCAAGAAAATCAGGTCAAGCCGAAATGTGGATATTTTTGGGCTAAATTAAGCCTATTACCAACCTCCATAGAGACGTCCTCAGAGGGCGTCTCTATGACTAGGTTAGACCCTTGACGAAAAGGGCTTTTTCTGCTAGATTAAGCGGTTCCCTACCTAGCTCCGGCTGGGTACTGAGGAACAATAAAGCTACGGTCACCCGTGAGGTGACTTAAATGGAGGAACCCAATGAACCTTTCAACCATCCCCCAGACGCCGACCAAGCAAGACCTGATGGAAATCACTGAATTCATGTGCGAGTCAGGTGTCGTACTCAAACCGGTTCGTCTGGTCCTTCTGGCCGAAATCGCCAAAGATCCTATCCTGGCCAACGACATCCTCGAAAGGGTGTACAAATACATTCGCCGGTGGAGCATAAAGCGATATGACGAATGGAAACAGTGGCACCAAATGACAGCCCATGCCTGGTTTGCACTGCAGACCGAAATCCGACTACTGGGATTAGCCGATGAGATCAAAGCGGCCAAACAAGCCGCCTTGTCCGCCGCCGCTTAGACGGGAATTTTCCCTCGGGCGACACAATACACAAGCCCCCTGAGGAGGAAGCACTTACAGGAGGCTTTTTCTTTATACTAATTTAGCAAGCTCGGCCCACTGTTTAGCCGTTAGATCTTCAGCTCGTGCTTTGATTTCAAAACCTATTTGACTTGATAACTCTTGCCATTTGCTATTTGCAATTTCCAGATTTCTTTGCACTAATTTTCTCGGATGAGCGAAGCCCTTCTTTGCCAATTTCATCACATCTTCCGGCTCGATGCCCCACAACGTGACTCGTGGCTCGTGACTCATCGGAATGATCTTCAAGATCGCTGATTCAACTTTAGGCGGAGGATAAAAAGCCTCGGCTGGCACGCGGCGGATGATTTGGATATTTGGGTTATTTGGGTTTGATTGTTTTGAGTTAGACGCAAGATTTTGCGTCTCTACGGGACCCACGGCCAACCCGACCATCAATGCCAACAATGACATTTTGCCATCACGCGCTAACACGCGTTCTGCAACCTCGCGCTGGACTAACACAACCACCACTTCCGGCGGGTTTTTGGCATACAGGGCTTTGCGCAAAGCCAGAGATGTAATGGCGTAGGGCAGGTTAGAGACGAATTTCCATGGCTTATCGCCGACGAATTGATCCCAATCCAGTTTTGCGGCGTCGCCGAAGATACCCTCTATTCGTCTCGTCGAACTCGACACCTTTCCCCCGTCGAACGAGGGAAAGGAGTTGAAAGTATATTCAGCGAGACGTCTGTCTTTTTCAATCGCGATGACGTCTGCGCCACATTTTATCAACTCACGTGTCAGGACTCCCAAGCCCGGGCCAATCTCCAAAACACGATCCCCTTTTTTGATTTCTGCAGCCTCAATGATCTCAGCGAGAACTTGTTGGTCTATCAAAAAATGCTGACCAAGATGCTTGTTGGCACTACCCCCGATCTTGGCCAACGCGGCTTTTATTTCCGTAATCGTCATAGTTTGATAGCGCCTTGGCGAATAACTTCGATCTTACCGGTCGGGTCAACTTTAACGATGGTTGAAGGCGGATTATAAGGCAGGTCTCCTCCATCAATAATCAAATCCGGTTGTTTGTTGGCCAGCGCTGATCCATATACCTTGAGCAAATCATTCATGGAATAAGGATCTGCCATGCCCGTCATATTAGCCGAGGTGGCTGTTATTGGAAAATTATAAGAGCAAGCTAAATTTTGGACAAAAGAATGCGAAGAAACACGAATAGCCACCAAACCGTCTTTGAAGACAGGCATCTGATGGCGCAGACTTATATCTTTTGGTTCAAGTAAAATTGTTAAAGGGCCAGGCCAATATTTAGCGGCTAGCTCCTCGATGACTTTCGGTATATTAAATATGTTTCTGACTTGTTCCATCGAACACGAAACTAAAGGCAGAGTTTTAGAAGTCGAGCGTTCCTTGATGCGATAGATTTTGCCGAGCGCCGCCAAATTCCGCGGATCACAACCCAAGCCATAGGAAGTCTCTGTCGGAAAGATGATAACTCCCCCGCTACGCAAAACATCAATGGCCCGTTCAACGGCTCTTGACCCTGCTTTTTCCAGACTAATGATTTCCATATAGATGACGAGTTGAGTATAACCCCTAATCAAAAATCAAGGAATAAAAAATAGCCTCCCTTGAGACACCTTGTTCAAGAGAGGCCGAGAGCCGCGAGAAGCTCGGGCTTTTCGAACGGTTTTTCAACAACCGCGTGGCAGGTGGCCAAGAGCTCCGGATACAAATCCGGTCGGCCCGTTACAGCTACCAAGCGACAGGCTGGCGACTGTTGCTTGATTTCCTTGGCCAGATCCGTCGTGGTCGAATTCGAGGCCCCGGTAGGGCTACCATCCAAGATGGCCAGCTGGATATCCGAGTTGGCCAGGAAGACTTCTCTAGCCTCATCCACGTTGTCAGTCTGGAGAACTGTCACGGGCTGGTTCAACCTGCTCAGAATCCGCACGTACATCCGCCTCGTGGCCGGATCATCTTCCACGATCAGAATCTTCGTTGACATTCAAGCCTCCTCCATCCCTTGGTTATGGGGATTTGTAAGGTTGACACATTTTTTGAATTTTGGCAAGGCCTGACGCTCACGAATGCCAAGCCAAGCCCTCGACCGCTTTATTCTTCTTTGTTTAATTCAGCTCTGAAATCCCCTGGATTGACCCCTTGCCTGAGCTCAGCCTCCACAAAAGCATCCAAATCACCATCTAAAACCCCATCCGTATCGGATGTTTCATGACCCGTCCGCAAGTCTTTGACCATTCTATATGGCTGGAGCACGTATGAACGAATTTGACTCCCCCACTCGACGCTATGGAATTCGCCGCGCAGCTGTTGTTTTTCCTTTTGCATGGTTTCTTCTTTGAGCAAGACCAGCTTTGATCTCAAAATCTTCATGGCCGTCTCGCGGTTCTGCATCTGAGATCTTTCATTTTGACAGGTAACCGTGATCTTGGTCGGCAGATGGACGATCCTGACCGCGGAGTAAGTCGTGTTAACGGATTGGCCGCCTTTGCCGCCACTCATGTAAGTATCAATCCGCAAATCATCGGGCTTAATATCTATTTGAGCGTCATCTTCCAGTTCGGGCAAAACCTCAACCAGCGCAAAAGACGTCTGACGCAGAGAGTCGGCATTAAAAGGCGAAAGGCGGACCAAGCGATGCACCCCGGCCTCACCTTTGAGATGACCATAAGCGTGCCTACCTTCTACAAAAAACGTGCATGATTTTATGCCGGCCTCAGTCCCCCGGCTCTCATCCACCAGGCGGACTTTCCAACCTTTCTTTTCAGCGTAACGAAAATACATGCGTTGCAACATCTCAGCCCAATCCTGCGCGTCCGTGCCGCCGGCACCAGCATGGATAGACATGACCGCATTCGAAGCGTCATGCGCGCCGGAAAACATCATAGCAAACTCGATCTGGCTAAACTCATTTTCCAACTCTTCCAATTTCTTAGTGGCTTCTGATTCAAAAGCTTGGTCTTTTTCCTTAGCTGAGATCTCTATTAGCTCATCAAGCTCAAGCACTTCGACACGCAAGTCTGACCATTGGTCATATTCCTTCTTTAGGTCAGACATTTTTTGCATCTCACGTTTGGCCTTGTCCGGTTGGTTCCAAAAATCCGGTAAAGAAACTTCGTATTCCAAAGCACCAATCTCCTCCTTGCGGGCAGCTAAATCCAAAATTCGCCAGGCTTCTTCCAGTCTGGCGCGGAGGGCGATTAAACGCTGTTTCAGGTCATCCATCATGGCCATATGCTACCCCGGGAAGGATGGCGTGTCGAGCGAAATGTCATACAGCATAACTCATCCTGCCTTCCCTTACCCAAGGGAAGGTTCTGAAACTGACTAACTCGCCAACACGAGGATGATGAGGTCCTTTCTCTTGGGTAAGAGAAAGTTAGAATGAGTTAGGCTTAACAACTTCCAAAACTTTCATAACAACCCCGTCGACATTTGTTAAAACTTCATTATTCCAAAAACGCATCACTTTAACGTCTTTACCCGTCAAATACGCAGTCCTTTCTACGTCGTAGGCAACACCTTGCTCTGTTGTGTGTTGACTGCCGTCAAGTTCAATGGCGATCTTTTTTTCAGGACAATAAAAATCTAAAATATACGGACCTACGCTAAATTGTCTGAAAAACTTCAAATTGCAGACTTGCCGTCCTCTTAATTTCTGCCACAACAAACGTTCCGCATCAGTAGATCTGGCTCGCAGATCTCTACGACGATCTTTTAGTATATGATCGTTGTTGGTGAGTTGACGCATAATACTGCAATAAGCATAACACAGCCTAACTCATCCTGCCTTCCCTTACTTAAGGGAAGACTCTGATGCCGACATTAATACAAAATGAAGAACCGGCCCAGAGGAGTGCCTTCGCTTGCGCGAAGGGTCTCTGGCCGGCTCTTAGGAGGTGGGATCACAACTTCTTGGCGGGAACGGGCGTGGCGGCGCGCCGGGCGATGTAGAACGACTTGCCCGCTTCGATGCCGTATTCCACGATCTGCTCAAAAGGCGCAGAACGTGTCACACCTTCACCGATGTAGTCCTTGCCGTCCAACCCAGTACCGCAGTACATGGGCTTGCCGTCCACGAGATTGTACGGGTCAATCTCCTTGTATTTGGGACTCTCTGCCCCGCCCCAAAACACCTGCAGTGAGTTGTCGGCGTTGCGCGCCGTGTAGCTCACCTTGCCAACCTGGAATTCGAGATGGTCGATTTCCTCGAATGCCCGCGACTCTGATTCACCCCACCAAACCTTGCACGCCTTCTCGTCACAGTGGACGAGCAACGGTTCGCCGTTGGCTAGGGTATAGTTGCGCACCTGAATGCCATGGGACATGCGCGGGGGAAGCGGAGGCATTGTTGGGGCGGGGCTGCTTATGCCGTAGCCGGGGTCGATGTACGAGAGCATACCCTGGTCGCGGCGGCCCTCGTAACGCCTGCCCTTCACCTCGAAGTTCTCAACGTTTTCAAACAGGTTTTGCCCATCCGATCCTGTGAAAGAGATGGCACCCGATCCCGATGCCTTGAGATCCGAAATCCCGTAGTATCCTCTGTTGTGCATTCTGTCGCCGAGCACAACATGGAACCTGTCGTCCGTCGAAATTCGTGCCACGAAAAGCAACTTTCCGTCTACGACTTCGACGTTGCTGATGGCAACTGCCCCCTTGCTGACGATGTTCCCCCACGCGGCGTGGTAGAGACCGTCAGTCCAGGCAGTCGAACCAGGCATGGGCACGAGATTGCTCGCGGGTGAACTTGCCGCCGGAGCTGGTGCGCTTGCCGCCGGCTTGGACGAAGGCGGTGAGAAGCCTGGCTTGTTCTGTCCGGACGAAACGCCGGCGACCATCACCACAGACACGAGTACTGCCAACAGCGCGAAGATCTTTCGATGCATGATGCATCTCCTTTCATGGAGGAACTGCTCGAGAGGTTTGTGATCATAACCCGGAAGAAACGGCTAACCGACTCATCATGAGACGAATAATCGCTTCTTCCGGGTGTTTGTAAGGTCCGAAATTTAGCTTAATTATAAGCCAAAATCCAGAAATTCCGAAGGATGAGAATACCATAAATCAGCCATTTTGTCAAACCCCGGAGGCCAATTTACGTAAAAGACGCCCCAACGGGGCGTCTCTACGCGAACAACGGAAATTACAATTTAAACTTATCGCGATATTGACCCAAGACCGGGATTTCCCAGAACTCGCCCATGAGACATTTGATAAAGCCCACGAGAGAAAGGACCAATAAAAGGATGCTACCAAAGAAACCCACGATCCAACCCAGAATCGGAATCCAACCAACAACCACCACGACGATCCAGGCGATCAAAAGCACCAAACCCTGCTTGCCGTGCTCTTGGGCGAACTTTGAATCTTTCTTGGCCAAAAGAGGAATCAGACAAAGAATGCCGATGTAACCCAAGGCGGCGATTATTTTATTATCTTGTATATCCTTCTCCTCAAAATGCATTTTGACAGGTGCGCTTTCTGGCATACTTAAATTTAATTAAGAATGAATAATTATGAATGTATGTATAATCTACCATACAATGACTTCTTTAGCCAATTCAAGTCAAAAGACGGCCGATCCAAATTCTTAATTCTTAATTCTTAATTTTGCATTATCTTTAGTAGTCCATTCCGCCCATGCCACCCATGTTCGGGGCGGCTGGCGACTCTTTCTTGGGCAAGTCGGTTATCACGCACTCGGTGGTCAGGAACATGCCAGCGACGGAGGACGCATTCTGCAAAGCGGAACGAGTCACCTTGGCCGGATCAATGATGCCGCGCGCCACCAAATCCACATTCATCTCATCCTTGGCCGCGTCGTAGCCCGTCTTGCCGCCCGCCGCTTTGACCGACTCCACGATGACATCACCTTTGCGACCGGCGTTCTCGGCAATGGCAAAAACCGGTGCTTCGATCGCCTTCTTTAAAATTAACAAACCAATCTTCTCATCCCCTTCGAGCTTGAGGTTGTCCAACGCGACCATAGCTTGTATCAAAGCCACGCCGCCGCCCGGGACGATCCCCTCTTCGACGGCCGCTTTGGTAGCGGCCACGGCGTCGTCGATGCGATCTTTCTTTTCCTTCATCTCAACTTCAGTCGCGGCACCCACTTTAATCACGCCCACGCCGCCGGCCAACTTAGCCAGACGTTCCTGCAACTTCTCGCGGTCAAAATCAGAATCAGTGCTCTCGAGTTGTTGACGGATTTGGGCGACGCGAGCATCCACGCCTTTTTGATCGCCTTTACCTTCCACAAACGTCGTATGCTCTTTAGTCGAAATGACTTTATGAACCGAGCCCAAATCTTCCAAAGCAATTGAGTCCAATTTGCGTCCCAAATCTTCCGTGATGACAGTCGCACCGGTGACGGCCGCGATGTCAGCCAACATTTCCTTGCGACGATCGCCAAAACCCGGAGCTTTGACCGCCAAAGCCGAAAAAGTCCCGCGCAGTTTGTTAACGATAAGCGTGGTCAAAGCCTCTCCCTCGATATCCTCGCAGATAATCACAATTTCTTTCTTGCCGGTCTGCACGATTTTTTCGAGAATCGGCAGCAAATCGTGGATGGCGCTGATTTTTTTATCAGTAATCAAAACATACGGGTCGGTATACTCGGCCACCATGCGATCAGAGTTAGTGATGAAGTAAGGCGAGGCATAACCCTTGTCAACGCGCATGCCCAACACTACTTCCTTATCAATGCCAAAGGTTTGCGATTCTTCGACGGTGATCACACCATCCTTGCCCATCTGTTGCATGACCTCAGCGATAATTTTGCCGATCTCGGGATCATTGGCCGAGATGGTCGCGACATTTTCGATTTCCTGGTCCTTGACCGGCTTGGCGATCTTTTCGCGGATTTCCTTAACGATGGCTTCCGTACCTTTATCAATGCCGCGTTTAACCTCAAGCGGATTGGCCCCGGCCGTAATATGCTTTATGCCTTCGGCAATCATGGCTTGCGCCAACACCGTGGCAGTCGTTGTCCCATCACCGGCCACATCACTTGTCTTGGAAGCGGCCTCTTTGACGAGCTCCGCGCCAATATTCTCGAATTTATCTTCGAGTTCAATCTCCTTGGCCACCGTCACGCCGTCTTTAGTCATGGTCGGAGCGCCATAACCCTTGTCCAAAACTACGTTGCGACCGCGCGGTCCCAAAGTGACTTTGACCGCGTTAGCCAGCTGATCCACGCCGCGCTTCAACGCCTGGCGGGCCACATCATTATAAAGCAGTTGTTTTGACATAGTTCAGATTAATTACGAATTACGAATGCCAAATTACGAATGCTGGAATCCCTTCGGGATAAATCAGAATATTTACGAAGTAAATACATTAATTTGGCATTTGTAATTTGGCATTTGGCATTATTCAAGGACGGCGAGCACGTCGTACTCGGAGATGACTAAGTATTCCTGATCTTCGACCTTAACTTCGTCCGGCGCGTATTTCTTAAAAAGAATTTTCTCACCGACTTTGACATCCATCGCGGAGCGCTTACCGTCTTCCAATAACTTGCCCGGACCAACAGCGATCACTTCGCCTTGCTCCGGACGCTCCTTATCAGCAGTGTCAGGCAAAATAATTCCTGACTTGGTCACTTCCTCTTTGGGAAGAGCTTTGACGATCAGCCGATCGTTCAAGGGTCGCAAATTCATAAAAATATAATTGGGTTATTTAGCTAAGTTTTTAACTTCCATTAGCAGTCTTGAGTTGAGTCTGCTAAGGGTAGGAACATCTTATAGTTGGTCAGGCGAAGCGTCAAGATTATCAATATATGCAACAAGAGCTCAAGCCGGCGAGGGGTGCCAACTTGAGCTCTGAGAGACGGGGCGCTGACGAAGCAGAGATGCGGCGCTACCTGCCGAGGACTGACATGCACTTGCCCAACACGCCCTTGTCCTTGCGCTCGGGCTGTTTCGGCTCCTGCTTCGTGAGGGCCGGCACATCCGAGAACTGGAAGATCAGCGTGACGTCGTCGAGGGAAACCTTGCCTCGATCTGACTCGGGGCGCAATACCATGGTCGTGCTACCCTTGAGTTCCTGCACTCCTCCGGACACGGCTACGCGGGCAGTCATACCCTCGCCGAGCCGCATCTGGCACCTCTCCCCGCTCTCGTAGTAGAAAAGCAGCAGGGAAAGGGGCGCGTGCGGACTGTCGGCGATCTGGATGTCGTTCCCCGGCAAGGTGCCGATTGTCACGGCTTTGCCGGGAAGGAACTTGAGCTCCTCGACAACCCTTCCCCCGACGATGACTCCCATCCGAAAATGCTTGTAGGTCGGAGTGATAACAGGCCTGGCTGCGATCTGTTTCTGAGAAACGTTCATCATAAACCTCCTTGAGGAGCATCCCCTCGGCACGACACCACGCCGTGCTTTAGAGAATGAAGCAATATAGCATAAAATGGCGGTTTTGTCAACCGCCAAATGGACCCCAAAATTGGAATAAAAAAAGCCGCCAGAAGGCGATCAGAAGAGGGTAAAACTGAGCTTGGGACCGATCGTGAAGCACCACGGCCCGGGCTCGCCGGACACGACCTTGCCCATGCCAATGCCGGTGCCAAGCGTGGTTTCCTTATTGATGACAATCCCGAAGACAAAACCGAGCCCCATAGCCAAGCTGTCTTGCTTGTCCTTTTGGACAGGATTGTATCGAGCCGACCCGTTCAGGTTGAGGTAGAACTTGTCGCTCATGAACCAGACAGGGCCAAAGACGACTTGGGGCGAAGGATTGGCTTGGGAAAACGGCGTTGCGATCCCACCCTCAGTCGCCCAGCCCCATTCTCCCCACTTATGGGCAAGCGCCAAACCCATGGTCATGGAGGGTGCCAAGGGATGCGTCTCGTGACCTTGATACGAGAAACCCTCGACCGGCATCAGGGCGTACTTGAGCTTGGTCTGGGCAGCGACCTTGCTTGTGATGGAAAGGGCGCAGAAAACGTATAACAGACAGAGCACTGCTACGACGAGTCGTTTCATGGCTCACCTCTTGGCAAAATGTTAACTGCAGTGGCCAAATTTAAACACGTTCAGGTTCGTCAGTCAATAGTTTAGGGCTGGCAAAATCAAAGATAAAAAAGATGATAATCACTGATAAAACCTGCCCGCTCCAAAGTGACCATGGGTAATGGTCAAGACTAGAAACTAGAAAGTAGAAACTGGAAAGAGTTATTATGAGAATTTTGTTGTGAGCATCTAAAGATTTCCATCTTTTTAATAGCCAGAGAAAAAAGTATATTCCAAAACCAAGGATGACCATCGCTCCCGCAATTCCAAAATTAACGAGGATTAAAAGCCAAACCATGTGCGGTGGTTCGAGTGGCGCAGTGGAGTTCTGAATCCCTCTGAGCCTAACAAGAGCCGGGAGCTCGGTATTGGGGCTTGTTCCAAAAAATAGCTTAGACTTAAAAACATCCACGCCGTCTTTAAGACTTTGAACTCTGGATGTAATAGACTTTTGTTCAAGACGTGAAGTTTGTACGTCAGCACGCGTCAAAACGAGATCACGATTGATGACGGCTAGTGCAGTAAAGAGGATAAGAGGGATGGCGAGAGAGAGTAGCCATCGCTTGGCTCGCTTCGCAGATCCTTCACCTGCGTTCAGGATGACGAACAGGGTCAAGCCGGCGGCAAGGGCTAGCCAGGCACTGCGGGAAAAAGAGTAGAAAAGCGCGAGAGTGAAAAGGCCCTCTAGTAACCATACCATCGCCGCGCCCTGCACCATGCGGTGCATGGCCGCGCCCTCTATCCCCCTCCCCTTTCTCCCACCAAGCAGGAGAAAGGGGCTGGAAAAAAAGGTGAGGGCAACTAAAAGTCCGACAGCCATCCAACCGCCGAGGATGTTGGGATGAGGAAAACCGCCGTAAGCGCGCAGGAAGCGTCCGCCGACAGTCTGCACGACAGAGACGCCCAGGTCTGCCGGGTTTTGCGAAGCCATGCCAAGCCACGAACTGCCGATGACCGTCTGAGTGGCGAATTGCCAGACGGCGAGGAGAGCATGAGGGACCAAAGACATGACAAACCAAAAAGCAATTTTACGGACAGGAATATCCGTGCGGATCAATGTGATAAAAAACGTGACTAAAAGCATGACTTGCACCCACCACTGAATAGCCGCCGTGTTTGGAGATGGCATGGCCAGGACAGAGCAGACACCCAAGGCCGCCACCAACCAAAAAATATTACGTCGAAACTTGAGGGGTAAGTCTTTTTTAGTCTGGAAAAATCCCAAAACAATCGCCAGCAACAAAGGCAACCACGAAATATATAATGATATTCTCCCCTGCTCCCATGGCCATCCTGCAATTTGCGCGTCTAAAAACCAACGAGTCTGCCAGGGCAAGGCCAGGATGGCTAAACGCCAAACGATTTCATATAACCCCCTTTTACTCCCCCTTCGAAAGGGGGAGACGTTTATGGGTTCACTCCGAATTGCTTGCATATTTCATAATATTTTTGCCGATACTCAGACCGTCTGTCCTCGACATGGAACTTGAGCATCTGATCACTGACGACAACTCTCGTGCCCTGATTAGCGGCTTCTTTTATAACAGCCGGAAACTGCCTTTGTTGCAAAATTTTCAACTTCTTCTCCAACCAAGATTCGACGATTGGTTTATATTTGCCTTTGCTTTTCGGCAAATCATCACCGTCTAAGGCCATCCATTTTTTAGCCAAAGGATGTCTTTGCCTGATTTTTAGATTTTGTTCCCATAACTCTTTGAGCACTCCATCATCCGTCAAAGGCAGAAGCGATAAAAACCAATAACGGAAATATGGATCATCCTCCGATAGCATGGAGTTTGAAAGGTTCAATGCGTCATCCGTGACAAAAAATGAAAGGCAGATAGGATCTGTCGTCTGTCGTCTGTCATCTGTCGTAAGTCTTGAGGGGCGGGTGCCTAAAAGCTTGAAAGGCAGAGTTGCAAAAAATCTTGTGCGCCAGATTGATCCGGCTTTGGCGATGATAAAAAAATCCAAATCCCCTTCGTCTCTGGCTTGGCCCAGGGCCGTGGTATTGCACAGACAGACGGCGCGCACCCACGGCAGGCGACTTAAATATGAAACGACCCGACGCGCGTGTCGCAATTTACGCGGGAAATAGAATTCCTTTTCACGACCCCTGTCAATCTGTTCAACAAAAGATTTTAATACGATATGTCCCCGACTTTCGCAGACGATACCCTCGGCGATTAAACGATCCAATTCGTACATGGCAGCCGAGGTGTTTATGGAGTTAGACGCAAAATTTTGCGTCTCTACGCCGATGGATCCCATATCCAAAAATATGGCTAATTGCAAACGCGTGGGGGCATAGCCCCAAGCCGCCTGGAAAGCCAGTGTCCTGATAACAGCGCCTCGCACGTGGTCCATAGCGCTTGACGATTATGGGTTACTGCCGTTCGCTCATTTGCACCGAAGGCGCGGCCACGTCGTTCGCGAACGAACGTGGCGTGCCTGAAGCCGCGACCGCGATATTGACCGCCGCCGATCCCCTAACAAACGCATCCGCCACAATGATTTCGTCCTCCAACCAATCCACTACTTGATTCCAGGCAATCACGAAGGAGTTATCCGATAAGACCGAGAGAACCCGATTTGATGTCACTAAAAAATTAACTATCCTGCCCGTAGATGGATCCACCTCGATAGCTACAACCGTGCCGAGCATTGTGCCGGATTTGGTGCGCGCCATGAGGCGGGACTTTGGGGAGAATCTGAACATACAATCTTCAACATGCAACATTCAATGTTGAATGCTCAATGTTAAATGTTATTTAATTTGGGCTTCGGCAGGCGGCGGCAACGGTTTGCGCATCAACCAATACTGTTGCGCCACAGTCAAAATGCTCATGACAAACCAGTAGAGCGTCAGACCGCCTGGCAGTTTGATGCCGATAATCAATGTCATGATAGGCATCACGTACATCATTTGTTTGTTGACCATGGCAGCCATGTCTTCGTCTTTAGCAACTTTTTGACCACCCACCTCAGGCGGCGGTGGTTTAATGGCGCCAGGCTGTTGCCTAAGCATCATCCAGGACTGCCAAAACTGTACGGCCGCGGCCAGAATGGCCAAAATGTAATTCGGTTGAGTCAAATCAGCCAGACCAAACAACATGGCGTGAACAGTTCCCGGATTCGGCACGAAAGCATAAAGCATGGTTAGCGACTGGGACTTCAAACCGACAGACAAGGCTTGATACAATGCGATAAAAACCGGCAGTTGAATAACCAAAGGCAGGCAGGAAGCGGCCGGGTTAACTTTTTCTTTACGATATAATTCCATCAATTCTTTGGCCTGTCCCTCTTTATCATTTTTTAAACGCTGTCTAACCTCGGCAATTTTGGGTTGCAGAGATTGCAAAGCACGTTGCTGCTTAATCTGGGAAACAGTAAACGGATACAGAATCAATTTAATGATGACCGTGAGGAGTATGATGGCCACGCCCAAGTCGCCACCTGGGATCACTCCATAAAGCCAGATGAGAAGGTTTAGGATCGGACGAAAAAGTATTTCGTTATAAAGCCACATCATAAATAATTTTTAACATTCAATATTTAACATTCAATTTATGATTTCTTTTTGTCATCCTCGGGCGAATTCGATGAGACCCGGGGATCCATCGGATTTTCTGTTCCTTCCTGGATTCCCACTTCCGCAGGCATGACAGAAGGAGTTTCAGCTTCTTTGGCGAGTTCACCGACATCTGAATCAGCCACCACTTCTCCCAGCTCAGTATTCATAATGGTTATCTTCCAATTGGTCAGCTTGGCGGCCAAACGCACGTTCTGCCCGCCCTTGCCAATTGCCAAAGAAAGTTGGTCCGGAGAAACATGGATGACCGCCAAATGCTCGGCCTCCTTCAGATCCACGTTCAAAACCTTGGCCGGACTCAAAGCGGCCGCTATATATTCTGATTCATTCTCGCTCCAGAGCACGACATCAACCTTTTCACCGCCCAATTCGCGGATGATGGTCTGGATGCGCGTTCCACGTTGGCCGATGCAGGAGCCGATCGGATCAATCATGTCATCGGTCGTGGCCACGGCGACTTTGGTGCGGCTACCCGCCTCGCGGGCGATATCCTTAATTTCCACCACGCCGTTAGCCACTTCTGGAATCTCTTGGGCAAACAAGGCAGCCACCAAACCAGGGCTCGAACGCGAAAGACGAATTTCCGGACCCTTGCTGGTCATCAAAACTTCACGCAGGATGGCTTTAATGCGCGTGCCAGGGAAGCAACGCTCATTCTCTATCTGATCTTCAGGCAAGATGACGCCCGTCGCGCGGCCAAGGTCTATTAAAACTACCCGGCCCTCGCGGCGCTGGACTGTGACATTCATCAACTCGCCTTCACGTTCCTTAAAATCTTGATAAATGACGTTGCGTTCCGCTTCGCGCAATTTTTGCATGATAACCTGTTTGGCCGTTTGCGCGGCCATGCGTCCAAAAGCCGCCGGGATGGCCAGCTCGACCCGAATCTCATCCCCGACCTGCGCATCCGGCTTGAGGTCGCGGGCATCCGACAACATGATCATGGTCTTGGGGTTGAAGGCGAATTCATCTTCAGTCGCCTCCCCTTCCTTTTCCTTAACATCTTTGACGGTCGGGGTTCTGGCCGAATCAGTCAGACCAGGCCTATCCTTTTTACCGCCATGAGCCGCTTCAAATCTTTCAAAATAATCATCCGACAACTCCATATCAGGCGCGACCTCTTTAACATCAAAAATGCGCATGCCGGCCGTGGCACCGTCATACTGTTCGGGATCAAATTCGCATTTGATATTTTGGTTCTTATTGCCAAAATCTTTACGGTAAGCCGCGGCCAAAGCCGCCTCCACCGCCTCGAGAACCGCCGCCTCGCTCAAAAGCTTTTCGTCGCAAATCGCCTTAATGGCTTGGGATATTTGTGATGCCATAAATTTAACATTCAATTTTTAACATTCAACATTCAATTGAGGAATTAATTATTTTAATTTATTGACCATAGTTTGCCTAATTTTACCGAGAATTCTACAAATCTCATCCGCCTGACCAAAGAATATATTCGCTGTTTCTTCATCGATATACTTTGAATCACGAAGTATCCTGAGCCAAAATATCGTTTCTCGTGCTTCCTTGTAAGCAATAAGGCTTTTTGATAGGAAATCCTTATCCGATTGACTGCCTATCATCTCCGCGACATTAGCTCCTACAGACGTCCCGCTCCTCAATATCTGCCTCGCAAGTACCAATTCGACTTTATTTGCGCTCAGTTGACGGAACAATTTTACTATATTCAAGGCAAAATCATAACTTTTTTCTTGAATAATATTGCCCGACATACAATTATTATATGTTGAATGTTAAATGTTGTATGTTGATAATGGGGTAAAAGAAGACCCGTTCATCCAGAACGAGTCAACAAAATCATAGTAATGCAAATCTCACAACCTGTCAAACTATTGAATTATTATGGCTTTTTACCTGCGTTTATCAGATTCAAAGCTTTCAGAGCCTGTGGACCGGCCTGTAACTCAACTGAACCCTGATAAACAATCCACGGCCGACGCTGTAAATAGGGATCATCTTTGGACATGAGAGTATTAAGGACCTTCAAAGGCTCTTGATCTGAACATTCTTGCGCATTGTTACCTATCGCTGATTGTCTAGAAGAAATAACCTTACTGGTTGCCGGGTCGGACATGACTTCTGAATTAATCTTAGTTTGAGAACCATCATAACAACCGCCATTGGGATGACGGACGACTCTATCATTGGTTTTACCATCGTTCGGGTTTGAACAATCGCCCGTACACCAACCCCAGTTATCAAAAACCATGAGACGCGGCGTAAAGCGGCAATGATTCAGCGCTTCGTTGAAACAACCGCCCTGAGGAGCCAGGCCTTTAATACAAGTCTCGCCTGCCTTACAATAATCACAGGTCAGATTCGGTTCATTGGCGCACTTCGAGTCAGAAGGGGCGTTATTAATACCGATAGTACAACTTTCTTTAGGAATGTCGCTCAGGTTATCGCATTTATAGACGTGGCCAAATTCAAGGTAGCCCTGACGGCAGGCGTCCGGACTGTTGCCAAAGAGAATGCGGAATTCGCAGGTATCACCTTTAGTTTTCTGATCACAATCCGAGTCTTGGCGACAGGAAGTATAGGCTTGTTTCTTACAATAACCCGTCTGGCGGCAAGCTCCGGATCCCGGAGGACAATCCGCCTCGCTCGAGCAAGCTAATCCCGGTATCAATTCGCACTCGCGATCGGTATTGCAAACCGGTTTCTGGTTCTTCATCTGGGCGTAATCAATCCGGTTGATTGTCCCATCGCCCCAGTCAATCACAATCTTCTTAATCGGACCCTGGTTATGCGCCGTCCAAGCGTAGAACCGCATGGTCACCAAGCTTTCACCACCACCCGTAAAGAGCAGGCCTTGAGGTAAATTGTTGAGCGTGAAAGCATTCATGGCCGCCACCGGCACAGCATTGGCCGACGATTGGCTCTTAGTCATGTCCGGCGCGGCGACCAGGGGTGGGATAGGTTTATAAGAAGCAGTCAGCTGTTTATCGTCTTTAAGAATATGGCCTTTTTTCAGATCACATCCATTGGCTCCACAACCAGTTAAGAAATGATACGTATCCAAACCTGTTGTAACATCCGTAGCCGAAGGCGCAACCGGGCTGTCTTCGGCATTTAAATACGAATCAACGGAACTGGAATCGTGCAGATTATAAGTCGTCAAACATTGGTCGCGGCCGTCAGCACAAACGTCGCCCCGAGGCACGTATCCCGGAAGATGAGTACAAAGGTTGTCATCCAGATTCGGATCAGGGCTGCCGGGGGTACCGGATTTGGCTTGGCACTCGGGCGTTGGCTTCCCATTATCTTGGCTAACCGGCTTACAATAGGCAGAGGGGTCAAGAGAATAAGAAGTGTTTGGGTCGTGCACTAAGTTGCCTTGGCTGTCCTCAGCAAAAGGATTTTCGTAAGACTTTAAATTCGAGTTACAATCCAAAATACTAGACATAGCCTGGCCGTCAAACTCACCTCCGTCACAACGACAAGTGGTTCGGCTTATTTTCCCGACATTTCCCATCGGAGCCGGCATGAGCATATCTTCACCGAATTTTCCCTTCGGATCAGGAACTATCCTGGCGGCTGTATAGGCATCGGGATAATTCTCAATATTTTCCAGGTCGCTCAAAGTCTGACTTGAATAACCATTACTTCCGTTGCTGCCATCCGGCACGCCATCCAACTTGTCTGACTGAACTTGATCGGGTCTGTTGTAATATCCATTTGTATCATGCCAAGCGCTGGTAAACGCTCCGCCGCCGATATCTACCCGGTCCATATACCAAGTTACATAATCAGAGTTGTTATCGCCGCCCGCCGGCCAGGTAAAGGCCGGCTTACCGGCAAGGTTAAACCTGCTCGAAGCATCCTTATCTTGCAATGCAGAGTCGACACCGCGAGCTGCCAGTTGTTTAGAGTCGAAATCCGTACCGTTTTTAGGCGGTTCGCAATGACCTGAAATAAAAACCGGTTTAAGAGGCGCTTCCGTTGACGCCGCCTTATCATCTAAAGGCATAGCCGCTGGAATCGCGCCTGGATAAAGCTGAAGCCTGGGATCGTTTACGTCTATCAATGTTCCCCAACCAGTCTTGTCAAAATATTTTACCTGCATGTCCTTTTTGTACTGTTCCTCATATTTTATTGCCACTTTATCATAAACATCTTTGGCGGCATCATACTCTTTTTGTTGTTGAATATTATCCGGGCAACTCAATGTATTATCACATCCATTAATGACGGCCGACAAGATGATTCCATTCTGAGTAGCTAATGCCGCTTGTTTGTCGGTTTTTACCTGCAAGGCCGTTAAATAATTCTCAAAAGCATTTTTAAGATCAACGGAATAGCCGAAACCGCTCCAAATCTTCATATACTGGAACCAGGTGACCGCGCCGTTGTAGAGTATCTTTGCAGGGCTTACGTCATACAGATCATAACTTTGATCCAACAAAGGAAACAAACTTGTGAAATAAACATCATCTACTTTCCAGGGAAAGATATCATTCACCAAAGTACTTTTGCCTAAATCTTGGAGCCTGTGATCAAAGCCGTTAGTCCATAAAAGCCCGAAACGGGAGTACGTATCGATAAAACTCCCAGCCAATTTAGAAGTAATGTTGAAGATGCCCGGCAGTTGAGTACCGGCGTTTATGTAAGGCATGTATGATTCTGCGGTCTGATGGGTCGCGCCGCAACCATCACCGGTTGTAATATTACGAATTTGAAAGCGCCAGTTGTATTGATAATACAAGCCTTTCAAAAAGTAAGCCGTAACATAAGACGCTTGGAAACTGCTCCCCTGGCAACAAACATTATTATCCTTGGAAAAATCCCCGTTCTGTTCACAATAACTTCCTGTTTTATTGGTAGAATAACCAAGAGAGCGGATCATTTCCCATAAAGGATTAACCACAAACGGAGCCAAACTGACGGTCCTCACGGGTTTTGAGGTCGGTGTGGCAACGCTCTTTTTTATAATATCCTCAAAATGGGCGGCATAGCCGTTAGGCACCAGAATCGCCCCGGCATTACAAATATTTTGACATTTTTGCAATTCCCCGACTAAACCCTGTACCAATACCTCGCCTCTACTTTTCCTAGTATCAGTTGATGGGTCACTTATATCCCCTATGGCCTTAAATAATCCGAAACCCGGAACTACTGCAACCCAAGCAGCATCTTTAAGTATCTGCCCCATCACACCCGAAGCCTTGGACCATCCTGATTGACCATTTTTCATATCAACATAACCTATAGGCACACCCTTCGAGTCTTCCTCTTTGTATCTGTCATACAATTCTTGATATATGGCAGAGCATATCTGGGCCACGGGCTTCAAAATACACTCATTGTTGTTTGAGAGCGTTGTCAAAACAGCCGGCTCAGAATATTTGGGTGGCACGCGGTACTCATCTTTGATCGGATCGCCCGGTATCAAATCCGTCTTGTCAAACAAGGGCCTGGGCAGATTGACTGTTGTGGGCTCAGGATCTCTTGCATTGGGAGGAATCGTGTCATCCAGATATAACAATGGGAAATCATTGCTCAAATTGTCATAATCATAACCGATGATGCCATCCGTTCTGGTTTCCTCATGATGGGCCCCCCAGTATTCGAAATTGCTAAACGTACAATCGGTATTGGTGCTACAACGGGCTTTTTTATTGAAGCCTACGCAGTAACCAGTGTCTTTGCCGTTAGCGTCTTTCGGCATTTTTTTGAAATACTGGTCATTCTGCGAGCTGCCCCATCCCGTAGGATCATTCAGCGAACAATAACCGCAGGCGGGCGGTGACAAACCCTCTTGATCTTGGGCCGGCTTATCCGGATTGCCCGGCACCCAATATGGATACTTAGGAACATTTTGGGTTCCGCAAGGATCTATCCGCTTAGGACAAGATAGGGTGACATAAGGATAAAATGATCCATTGACCGGTTGCTGACCATTCTTGATCAGGTTTGTCTCCAAGTCACTGGCCAAAGCCCCGGGCGCCAGACAACGATGTCCTGCATTGACCGCGTCGGCACTGCACTTATAATCAATCAATTGCCCGAGCCTGTTCATGGGCCAGGTACCCAGGGCTACATTTACGGGCAGGACTTTATCTGTCACGCCTTTACTGACCCAAAGATCCAAAGCTGTTTTAACCGGCGATATAAGCCCCCAACTCGAATCAATGCCATTAAATTTGGGATGGACACTGCCAAAGGACGCCTTAAAAGCATCTCTCATTTCATGTGAGTTAACTGCACCGGTCAATTCCGCGTTCAATTCAGCCAAAATGCCTACCACGCTGGATTTATCACTTTGGCCCTGCTGGCAAAGACTGCTTTCTATATTGACGCAGTTCGGCGGAGAACCGTCGATATGATACACACAGTCGTAGCGCAAGGAGAGTTGCAAGGCGCCATATAACAGCATGGACGCATCGTACCAATTGGACGATAGGATAGTTGTCATGTTGACTGCTTCCAAAGTCGGCAAGGCGTAAAAATTATTATTCGGGCACAAAAATGGCTTAAAGTTGATCGTGAAATTTTTCTGGGAAGGATCATAATCCTTACTATTAAGCTTGTAGGAGAGAAAATTCTGATGATGTGAGTTGGCCGGTTCGCAACCTGGATTAGCTAAAATGCAGGATGAGTTCGGTTTTCCGGCGTTTAGTTCGTTGCAGTCAAAAGTAGTTACGTGACTGTCCTGGTTTAGATTGGCGTAAACCGCCGCGTTATGACAGGTCGGATCAGAATTCCTGGTTGGCGTACTCCAAGTCAAGCCGCAAGACAAACCTCGGTTAACGCCTGACAGGGCGTTACAACGCCAATCCTGGTTGATTAAATTCAGATCAAGCTCATCGGAACAAGTCGCGTAGTCACCGCAATCCACCAATCCTTGATAAGAGTTGGCATTCACAGAGCATTTGTTGGCCATCTTATCGCCCTTAATGCATGCCCAATCGCCGGCATTAACCGTAAAGGGAGACCAACGATAGATCTTATAAATTCTGGCAAACAAATTAGAGAGCGGCATCCATGAGTTTTGTTGGTCGTTAAAAATACTTTGCGCGCCAACGCCTGAATCTACAAAGGTCGGGGCTTTCAGATAATCGCCCGAAAGCGGAACGGAGGCTCCCATCAACATCGGGTCTCCGTCGATATTGCCCGTAGCCAAAGCCGAACCGAACGGTTCGTTGGGCGTAACATATTGAATGCCCAAAACCGGCAGAATAAACCTGCCCTGCGCCCAAACCCGATCGGCAAAAGCCGCGCTTTCCCTGGTATAAGGCGCTATGACTTGAGCTACTTCTTTGCATACATCGGCCTTGACCACATCCAACCGTAAATACATCAAACCCGGATCGTTCAGCACTTGATTAGGCATGCAGGTCGTGACCCAAAATCCTATAAATTGCCACGGCCCTGAAAGCTTATCAAACCTCGCCTCATCCGGTTCCAGTGAGTTCTCAGCCGAATTTACATTTTGAAATATGGCTCTTATGGCAAAATAAGGTTTACCAGCCCTGCATTGCTGGCCGTACCAAATACGGAAAACCGTATCCCACTTGAAACTCTCAGGAGCGTTTTTATAACCGCCGCCATCAATCCAATTGAACTCATTCTGACTTTGATCGTTGAAGCCCGCTTGCCAATATTTAAAGTAACAGGCACCCCCCGTACTGCCTAAACAACCCAACTTATAAGGCGTGCCCTGCGGATCGCTTAATAATTTTTCCGAGCCTCTATCTAAAATTAACGGTAAAGATTGTTGGGCTTGCTGGGTTATTTGATTGGAAGTATTTTGAACCTGCTGTAAAAAGTCAGTACAAGAGAAAGCCGTCTGCTTGTCTTGATTAACGGCGGGATAGTCCAAACCGAACCACTTGGGATTCCACTTACAAGCCGAACCAATAGCATCGGCCTGTAAACCAAACCTGAAAAGTCCAAAATGATAATCAAAATATTTAGCGTCCGGCTTTGAAGCGTCTTGTTGCAGACCTTCAAAACTGGGACGATAAGGAATGAAATACTCCAAATAAGAACGGCTGAAGCCTCCTCCTGTTTGAATCCAAAGGCCTTCCTGATTATTAGCGTCTTGGCATCGGCTGTTCTTGGCCAAACGATTTTCGGCCGTGTCGCAAGAAACGCTTAAATTCTGATCAGTCGGCTTCAAACCTTCGCAAAGGGACGCGCGACGACAGGCGTATTGCATGTTCTTAGTCTCATTGCCGACAATGCGTTGCGAGGGCTGGGTACTACAAACACCACCGGTGCCACAATCAGCATCTTGGGTACAATCCTGCTGATCACCCTTAGTGCCTCCTTTGCACTTATGGGCGCCCATCACATCCAAACTCCCGCTGTTTTGATAAAGGTTGGTCGAACCGTCGAGATAGACGTTTTGATAATTATTTATTGTTTTGTTGTTCCACCACACATCGGGTCGAGAGTAAGCGAACTGTTGTTGGTTGCCGGGCGTTATAAAATCCGTACTAGCCCAATGTTTTACGTATCCGGCTTCATAAGCCGAGATAACATTCGGCGTAATCAACTTCTGAACATTCGCGCCGCTGGCGCAGTAATATTCTCCCATGCCTTGCGGCGGTTGATAACCAGCCGTCGGGGAACGATGCGTCACATCGTATTGCCCACCCAAGACGGCCATGGGGCTCCACGTGAGACACGGCGCCGTAGCTTGAGAAGCGGCGCTGATCCTGGTTAAATCCCGCTCAAGGCAATACCCATATTTTCCAAAAACCGAAACCACATCCTGGATCGGCATGCAGGCGCCGCCCTTGCACGTGTCTTTCACGGTTGAATTGGCAATGACTTTATTTTGCGCGCCCACCGCCACATAGCCTCCCGGCACGCAGGATTGACCATCCAAATCTCCGCCCATGCAGACGCCGACCGCCGGAGCCGCGCCATCCAAGGCATAATATTTGATACCGCCCGTGTAACGCACTTTACGGTAGGAACATGAGCAGTCTTCCTTATAGACGCAGGCCGAAGCACGCTCAAAACCTTCGACCATCTTTTTGGGAGTCGGTGGATTAACGGCCGTGTTCCACTCTGCCACATAAGAGTTGGGTAAAGGCGAGGTTTCCTCGGGATAAATCTGGCACTCCGGCATGGGCATGGCGCCTTGCAACATGTTATTGCTCGAATCCGTATTGCCTGACTCGAAAGATTGATAGAGCTGTGCCACGTCACGCGACGTATCCTCAGATGTTTGACCAGCCACCAGCATTAAAGACGTGGCATCGCCGATGGGCAAGATGCATTTATCATCCATCCTATAACCGACGCGTTTAGTTCTAATATCTTGACACAAAGTAATGCCTGAGACTTTAAAATTCGCATCCTTATAATTTAAGGAAATATTGATATTGTCCGTGGGCACTTCCGCCACCGCCCTCTGGTCGTAGCGATAACGATCGGCCAATTTAGTGCCGTTCAGCAAGTCGTAACCTACGGCCCGGGATTTGATGTCGCTGACCAGGTAATGATCAGGCGCGACCAAACCGGAATAATCCATCTTGCCAAAACCAACCTGACGGCCGCTATAACTTTGGGCGTTGATAAACTGACCAAAATTCAATAGATCCTCGCTATTACGATCCGTAAACTTGGCACAATATATATCATCATTGCGCGAACCGTTTTGTTCACAGATATTCATCTCCGTGCACTGAGTCACAAACTTATTCTGGGTCGCGTCGTAAACGGTTTCGCCGGTCCGGCAGCCCATCCAACGGGAACATTCCCGATCCATTTTAACTTTAAGCACAATGTTAGCATCGTTGCTACTGTCCGGACACTTGCCTTCGATATAACCCACTGTGACCATCGCCCCTAACTTTGATCTAACCTTAACATCCGTGTTGCAATCAGTATCCAACGTACAAATTTTAGCTTCGAGCTTGCTGTCTTTTAGGGACTTAGTCCAATTTTTGTGAAACTGCGTTTCATCTCCACTTTCACCTACACTGTCTCCGGGCGGAACAACGATATTGGTATTGTAACGAGGCTCAAAATCCTTACACTTTCTGGCATTGACGCAATACTTGTTTTCCGGGTCTTTATCGCAATCCAGCGGCGTCTGGGCCGTACCTTGGGCGTCCATGACTTTGGCATAAGTCGCCTGACTGCTCGCCTCCAGCGTGCCAACTCCCTTATCTTGGAAAAGAATGCAGCCCGACAGCGGGTCAGCCGTCCCCCCGCAGGAAGATTTATCAAGCTTGGGCCCGTTGATGACGTAATATGATTTGCCGTTCGCATGCGTGGGATCGGAAGAATCATTCGGATCGACTAATTCGGTGCACTCGCTTTGTTCCACCGGACATTTACCTCCCCAACCGGCATAATCAATTTCTCCGGTATACTGAAGAAGATAAGTATTGCCTGATGACAGATAAGAGCCATAGCAAGGAATCTCCGTCCCGTCGCGGAACCAACCGGAATATTCCCCATCAGATGGGATGCCATACGTATCATTCTTTTTGAGTTTCTTAGCCTGGCCCCAGACACAGGTTTGGTTGCCAGGATCGCGGAAGAACTCGGTAATATTGCCACTCTGGAACTGGTCGCAGAAAAGCTCATCTTTACGGCAAGCCAAATTAAGATCGCCGTTATCCTTAAGATAATTGTTCCAATTGTCTTTCAAGAGAACGGTTTCAAAGCCATAAACCTGCTTCTGATTTTTATAAATGGCGTCTTTGGTCCCGACCATGGAAGTCGTGCTAGCCAGTTGCAGTCTATCTTGTTGGAAGACGGGTTTGCCGTAAGCGCGGCAAGAGGCCTGGCTCGCATCGCAACGTCCGCGCGCATCGTCTATGGCGTAGTAATAACGGTAAGCCCGGCTGGTCGCCGACCAATCGCCGTAAAACTGCTCTTCATACATTTTAGCGGCTCCGTGTTTGGGATAACTGGCTTGGTTAAAATCCTGCGGCAGGGCCGTGCCTTTGATGGTCTTGGTTTCCGAATAAGCTTGTGCTTTGTCGTTGGAATCAACGAAAGCGCTGCAGCCGATGGCCGTGTCGCGGCAAAGACGGTTAAAGTTGCGGACAAAGACGCTGTTGCTGTTCCTGTCGTTATATTCCCGACAACCAACCATGTACCTGGATTCTGGCACGCCTTCGGGAGTCGCATCGCAAGCCGCCGGTATAGCCCAATGGTTTTTGCGCACGAATTGCACGTCATTCAATTGATCAACGCTAAAGGTATCGATGTAAACGATATTGTCAGTCGTCGCTCCAGCTTTGCTAGGTACGATGATCTCAACAACGGTCGGATTTTGTTTGGCCATGAACGGACCGGCTTCAAATCTGGCCCAATTAATGTCCGGATAGAAATTCCCAACCTCAACCCCGTCCACCAAAATCCTCGAAGGCTGTCCGCCGGTTATGCCGGGAGTATTGGCCTTGGCCCAGAAAGAAACTCTGAGAAGCGAGCTAGTGCTGCTGAGGGCTAATTTTAAGGACGCGTCGATCTGGGCGTTGAACGGAGCCTGGAGCTTGAGCGAACGATCCCCCACTAAAACCGATTCATTGGAATATTGCAGGGTTGTATTGCTGCCTTGTTGTTTATCGAAAGCCACGGTCGTGCCAGTCGCAAAAGTATCGCGGTAAACATTGACCGAGTTGCGACCGGTCGGGCCAAGATAAGCGCGACAACCGCCGGTCACCTCAGAACAGACCTGGCTCTCCGCGGGCAGGGCATGATAAGTGCAGGACTTGGACGCGTCGTCGGGTGTTCCGCCGGTCTTAACGCAATCCGCTTCGGTTGAATCATCTTTACGATAATTAGTGCAGGCCGCGTCGGACGAAATCGTTTGGGAATAATATATATAGTAAACAGAACCGCCTACGTCATAAAACTGTCGGCAATCCGGATCAGAACCAAGCTTCCAAGCCACGTCGTTGCAACTGGCCGGATCTTTGATATAACCCAATGACCCGCCGCGCAGAACCAGTTTAGGCGGACTCGAGGCGGCTTTTGAGACGTCCGTCGTATCAGCCATGAGCGACCAGGTTTTGAGTTGATAGCCGGTAGTCTCTGAACCCTCCCACGTGTAATAAGTGGCCGAAAGATTATTCGGTTTCTCGCAAAGGCGGACATCTTTATAATAAGCGACTTTCTCGCCCGTGCTGGTAGACGCCTCCATGCTGGTAAACGGTTCGCAACCCACGTCCTCGAGAGTGCATTGCTCGGACAGACTGGGAATGAAATAGGCCGTAGTCTCATCCTGCGGATCGTCAAAGACCTTATGAGCCGGGTCTTTGACCAAATCAAAAGTCGAAGCCAACTTGCGGTATTCTCCATAACCGGCGCACACGGCCGGACAAAGATCTTTGGTGGAAAGAATGGCGGGCACTTCGGGCGCCGTGAAATCATTAACTTCTTTATAACCTTGGCAACCCACGTCAACTTGGCGGCAGACTCGGGCGAATCGCTTGCAACCGGGATGATCAACCGTGTCATCGCCGGTGCATTGATATTCATCCGGCGCGATCTTCAGATAAGTTTCCGCCAACCCGCTGGCTAGGCCGTCCATAAACGGCGTTACAACCTCTCCCTCTTCCAACTGAATGGCATCGTACAGCGTCTCATTAACGTAATTCTTTAACGCGACGCGCAAAGCCACCGCACCGGGCGGTGACACGAATTGGCAAACCTTGCGAGTCCATGAGGGTATAGGGTTACCGTCCTGGGCCATGATACTCAGATCAAAGTTGTTGGTATTAACCGCCTGACAATCGCCGTAAACCGTCGTGAGGTAATTAATCTTGTTGCCATCCTTATCCGCAAATCTGAGTTGCATGGTGACCGGGTTGCCCGTTTGTTGGTATTTAGTCGAATAGCTAAAGACGTAATTGCGGCCCTCAACCACCGGTATGTTTTGCGCGAGATTCACATCCGGGCCGATACCTGCCAGAGCAAAAGCGTTCGATCCCTCGGAGGCATCTGTGCTGACATTGGTATCGTTAATGACAAATGATCCGATTTCAGTTTTTTGCCAACCAGGGAAGCCGGTAACTTTATTATTACTATTTTTGGTCGTCTGCTCGAAAGAACCATTGTGTACAAGGTTTAAAGCTTGTTGCCCCTGATTCACGCGATAGACCTTGGTGCATCCTTCGGATGAACAGGATTGAATGCCTTTATCCAGGTAAACCCGGGGACCGCTCGTGACCGTGCCGACCCAAAGCCCATCCGGAGAAGCGGTGCTCGTGACATATCTGTTGGTCGCGTACCATTGGCAACCAATATTTTCCACCGAACACTTGCCTTTGTCCTCCGTATTTCTGAGCAACGATATTTGGCCTTTGGAAGATTGATAAGTGCGGCAACTGACGAACTGCGCATCGCATTCTTTGACATCAAACTTCCAAACCGGGCGCTCGGCTAAACAGTAACCGTAGCCGCCTATACACTCCCCGTTCTGATTGGACTTTAAACAACTTATCATGTCACCACATTCTTCGAGGCGTGTGCCGACCTCCGGAAGAATGGCATTGCCAAAACCTGTGGCGCGACACTGATATTTGGGTGCCGTCAAAATCCAATTAGGATCAATCAGATGGCACCAGGGATGATCCTTATCGATTTCACCCTTGTCATTACAACTATAGAATCCCTGAATAACCTCTTTTAAAGTAATGTATTTTCCGCTGTGTTTAATGTTGTAGGGCGAATTAGCCGCCATTTCCCAACCAATGGGAAGGATGCGAGCCAACCGCATCTTCTTTAGATTTCCCGCGCAGTAAGCCCGCTGGGCGCAGGTGGGATCAGTATTGTTTTTAAGATCGTTTTCCGGAATTAGTTCCCAAGCGGCATGCAAAGCCTGAGTCGATGGACTAAAAGTCGAGCCCTGGTTGCCTACGCCGGCCGCCCGCCCGACGGTCAGAGCGCCTTCGCGCGTCCCGACGTTAATCGCCACGCCCAAAGCCTGATCCATGGCGCAGTTAAACGTCTTGCGCGGCGTACTGCAGGTAGTCAGCTCAGCCATAATATCCTGATCCGCGGTCGAAGAAAAATTAGGAATCAAATAATCGCCGAGCGCTTTCGCAAACTCCTGCCTCTCATATAAATCTTGCGCCTCGCCGGTGGCATCGGCATTTTTTAAACTGTCAGCCGTAATGATGATCTGTTGCGGGGTGGGCGTGTTATCCAAACCTACGCCTGGTTTAGGATCCAGCCATTTGTGCATCAAACCAACAATCAGGGTATTAGAAAAAGTCTGCAGAGCCAACATGGGAATGTTCTGCATCCCCACCTGGAAATAAGCAGCCATAATATAATCTTTTTGATCTTTTTCGCTGGCTTGGGTCATGGTGATCGGATCCAAAGCCCGATAGCTGTTCTCTGCCAAGACGGTCGGTATTTGAATTTTGCCGCTCACAATATCCGTGATCGGTTTTAGTCCGTGATCTTCCTGACGGTTTAGTGCCAAACCAGCCCGCTGGTTAAGCATGTAATTAAAATAATCCGAGTTGGTCTGCACGCCGACGGACAGGTCACTGGCTCCATATTGAACCGACGGCCGATGCAATTGGAGGGCTTCGCCGGAACCGATCATGTCTCCAATGGCTCTAAAATTATCCGCCACTTTCTTGAGGTTGCAAGCTCCCGGCCCAATACGTCCCATCTCGCCTATACCCAGGGAGAGTTTCAAGGAATATGGATCCGGGGGAGAACAGAAACTAAACCTTGGACCCGGGATTATCCGGCCGGTTTTGGGATCAACGACCGCCGTCTGGCTCTGCGTCCAGTCTCCTACCACCACATCCAGGCGGTCAATAAATTTACTGCTGGAATCCTGGGTCGCGTTCTCCAACCAGGTCGAAACATTAGAGTTCCAAAAACGCGGTTCATTGCCAGGGTTACCCGTCAAAATATCCTGAGCGGCTTCGTAGGCGATCCGTTGGGCAATCATGGTACTGGCGTCGATCAAGCCCCCGTAAATGGCGGTCATGAAACGCATGCCCAACTGATTTTTTAAATATAGGGCTTTGCGATAATAAAAATCTTGGAGTTTTGCCCCCCTGGTCGCCACGCACTCCCGAAATTGAGTTAACAACTGGGCGTCGGTTTCTCTGACAATCATCGGTCCAGCAGGCATTTCTCCAGGTATGCCCAAAAATCTCATGTTAGATTCTAGGAGACAGGATTCCACATCAGCATCCAAGGGCGGCGTCAGCCCTGGATCCTGGACAACGCCCGTCATTTGGGCCGAAGCTTGATGAACCGGCGATAATAAAGCCATGCCCAAAGAAAACATCACCAGACAGACGATTAATTTATTTATTTTATTCAAACTTTCTTTGGACATAGCTAGGGCTGGGCTTTTTTGGTCGAACTGGACTGGCCCGCCAAGTTAGGATTGCTCTTGAGGAGCTCGGCTTTGGCATCATCAAAATATTTAAGCAGTTGCTCATCTGTGACTGCGTCCAAAGCTTCTTGCTTAACTTTACCTGTCTGCAACAAGGCTTGCCTAAGCATGGCCGGATCACGGGGTATCAGAGTATCCACGCTTAAATCCACGCCCGCTTGGCTGGCCGTATCTCTAAAATTCTGGCCCACCTGGTCGTTGCCCATCAAAAGCCCCCCCAACTGGTCAGTCATGTTTTGGTTGCTCGTATTCATTCCCGGGTAAGTAGTAGTCGGCAAATCAAAACTCATGGCACCGGTTACCTCGCACGGTTCTCCTAACTTACAAAGAGGATTTTCGCCCAAGGCTATTTTCACGTTATCCGGAACCTTGTCTCCGGCCGTACTCCAAAGGTAAGGCGAGGTGCGATAAACGTTCTCCTCATCCCAATCGGAAAGGCCGTCGCCGTCCGAATCAATCCTCTTAGCCAATTTCTCCTGCTCGGTTGCCGGATCTTTAAGCAAATCTTTATTTTTTTGGATCTCCTCCAAAGAAATCTTAAACGGGGAATAGATGCCATCCCGCACGCTCAAATATGAAAAAACCAAAGCCCCAACCGCGCATAAAACAAAAACGACGAAAAAAGCTTTTTGCCTTTTTTCCAGACGGTCCCAATGGGTTTTTATTTCCAATCTCAATCCCTTGGATTCCTCCTGCATACTGCCCCCTCATAATATCATGGCTGAGCATAAAAAAGAACCGAGAAAAACTCGGCTACTGGGGACAAAAATCCCGCACCCTAACCCCACTTGACCTTAACCTGCCTGCCATCCGACTGGATCGGGATCCTGATCTCTAAAACCCCATTTTTCAACTGGGCCTCGGCCGAATCAGCGGCTACGTGATAAGGCAGGACGATCGAACGGCTAAAAGCCCCCCAATAGCACTCCTGATAGTAACAATCGTCGCTCGAAGACTTCTTCTCTTGTTCGCGTTTACCCCTAATCGTCAGTAGGTCACTGCTTATCGAGACATCCAAGTCATCAGGAGCTACGCCCGCCACCAACGAACGGATGACCAGCATGTCCTTATCCCGGAAAACATCCACCGAAAGCTGACCCTCTTCCTGGGATGTCATCCAATCCTGTGGGTTGGTTTGCAACATATGGGAGCATTATAACACGTGAGTTGATTCCCCTGCCACGACTGCTACGCATCCGTGGCGGTCCCCTTTTGAAAAGGGGACGTAAACAAAAAAACTCCCAACGTCCCCTTTGGTAAGGGGACAGCCCCGTCACTCTTGAGTGACGGGGCAGGGGATCAACTCAGTTACTGTGTTGTGCTGGTAGCGGCGCTCAGGGTTCCCTTTTCGACCCCGATCAGGCAGACAGCCTGCCAAGGCCGGTAATGACTCGAGAATGTTTCTTCGCGTTTGCGTCCATCCGCATATTCAACCGTCGTCGAAAATTCAGCGTCAGCGCCGGCATGAGCCGATTCACTGCACTTCTTCTTGCCGGGAGCCAGCTCCTCGGTTTCTGTCAGTTTGGTGGGAGGCGCGGCCACGATATTATAAATCCTGGGCTTGGTCTGGGCGACTTTACGGCCATCCTTGGTCCCCCACATCTCAAAATAGATCTGCGTCCCTTGAATATAAGCATTGAGGATGATGTGCTTACCAGTATCGTTTTTAAATTTCAAATCAGGCGAGGGTTCGTAAATCGTCGCGTCCGTCCCGGCCGGTTCGTAATAACTGACGCGATAAGAATGGTTGCGCCTTTCCGTGACCGGCAACCCGGTGGCAATAGCTGACCTGAACATGGTGGTTCCAATTTGACAGAGGCCGCCTCCGAATTCCGGTGTCGTCTTATTGCCTTTAATAACCAACTCAGGCCACCAACCATGCGCGCCGTCAACCTCGCCCAAAGCTTTAAGCATGGAGAACTCTTCGCCCGGGGCAATCAGTACGCCGTTCACTTTTTCAAAAACCGCCTTTTTGATATTTTTAATGCGGTTAGGCGGAGAATTGCCATAATTGGAAGTGCCCACTCCGATGAGCTCCTTGATGCCATACTGTTCGAGATCATTACCCGTAATCTCTCCCCTCTCCTCTTCCACAATCAAAGGGAAAGTGGATGAAGGCGGCCAAGAGGTCAAAACCGGGGCCAGCGTCTTTTCGACATTGATCTTGCGGCCCACCGTCGAGGCGGTAAAAGAAACAATCTTTCCGTCTTTAGTCTGTAAATTTCCATTCTGGCTTTCAGCCTCAACGCCTTTAGCCAACATGCGGATGCTCGAAGCAAAAGCCAGATTATCCAAAGTCACGTTATTCGATTGATCGGTCGTGATCCAACTAGCCAAAGTTGAAGTCGATATTTTGTAATTCTTGTTGTCGTAAGTAAAAGTCAGGCGCGGGCGATGCAAAATTTCCTCGGCCTTATCGATCAAGGGCTGGAGATCGGCTGCATGCCTTTGAGCCTCAACTTTTTGAACATGCAGGGTGATGGATTGAAAACCCAAAACCATGGCTTGTTGTCTGATTTTTTCAAAGACACCCGTCAAATCCAAAACTTGCCCGCTTTTTTCCGGAACAACTTTAACTTTCGGTTCGGCCCCGGTTTTAGCGTTGATGGCAAAAGTAGCATCCACGGGCAGAGGCAAATTGGAGGCATATTGCTCCTCGAGCGCCTGCTTTATCCTTTCATTATCTATCTCGATATTGACTGGCACGTTTTTGGGATGGATCCTGGCGGCCAAAATCTCAACCACGATTTTTATGGCCGCGTCCTGACGTCCAACCTGATAGGCGCGATCCACCGCGTCGGTCAAATCAAAACTAACTAAATCCGGCAAATCACTGTCCGAGGAAATCTGAATGTTCGTTTGCTTGCCATCCAAAACAAAAGTCAGTCCCTTTTCGAGAGACGCATCGACGGCTTTATCCAATTGTTGTTTGGCTTCCTCCTTGCTCAATCCATCGAGCCGCACGCCCAAAACACGCACTCCGGGATAAATCTTGTTGGAGTACATGCGAGTATAAGCAAAAACGCTCCCGGCCGCCAAAGCTCCGACTATAATTAGGACAATGATGGTCGCGCCCAGCCAAACAAAGGTTGATTTGATGACTGTCTTTTTGGTTTTTTTAGCCTCGGATGTTGGCATATTGTTTTCTTTGTCATCCTGAACTTGTTTCAGGATCCCGCTACTATTGCTTCGTGAGATGCCGAAACTAGTTCGGCATGACTAGTTAAGTTATTGTATCAGTTCGTTCAAAATATCTTTAGCCAACTTTTGGCGGGCTGCATCCTCTGATCCAGGAACGGCCATGATCAGGCCGACTGACAGATTCTCGACCGGCTTCCCTTCCAGGGCAGATGGGGGCACAAGCAAAACCTGACCGTCCGGAAATGATAACGTTAGGCGCTGATCCTCGATTTTGGTGATTTTGGCTGTTAACATAAGTCTGTGTCATTGCGAGCGGAGTTCGACGTAGCGCGGCAATCTACGGTAGATTACTTCGTCGCTGCTGCCCCTCGCAATAACAGAATAGTATAAGTAAATTTTAAGTCTGTAAACAAAAACGCCCGTCATTGACGGACGTCTGGCAAAGACCTCAAGCAATCCGCACCCAAGAAACCTTTTTGTAGGAAAAAGCGAGTCCGGAGACCAGCTGAATCCTATGAAAAGATTCCATGCTTGTCGTGGATGCAGATTGCTTCAAGCCTCTGCGCCAGGGTTGTCAAACCTACCTTTGCTATAACGTCCAGGATTGCTTTTTATATCACATCCTAGCACCCATGTCAAGGGTCTAGAGATGAAAAATTTCGCCAAAGTTGCCTTGGCGCCTAAAGAACTAACTTAAGTATCGCACGCGCTAAACCATGAGTCAAGGGATGAATAATGACTGAAATTAGCCAAAAACTACTTAGCCTGTTTAATCACATCCTGGAGTTTGACTGAGAGTAATTGTGAGACCCCATCAGCCCCCATAGTCACCCCGTAAAGGATGTGGGCCGACGACATGGTGGCCCGATTATGGGTCACAATCACGAATTGGGTCCGATCGGCCAGGGTACTGACGATTTCCGCAAACTTACTCGAATTTGACTCGTCCAAAGCCGCATCCACCTCGTCCAAAACAACGAAAGGCGAGGGGTTGGTGGCCATAATGGCGCAAATCAAGGCAATGGAAACAAGAGCCCTTTCCCCGCCCGAAAGCAAAGCAATGGCCTTGAGGCGTTTGCCGGGCGGAGTAGCCAAGATGTCTATTCCCACGCGATTAGCCTTCTCATCAACCTCCTTAATGATCTCACCCTGCTCGTTAAACTCCGGTTCCGGAAAAACTTCGACCAGTTTGGCGTCCCCTCCCCCGAACAACCGTTTAAAGTAGATCTCGAATTGGACATTCAAATTCCTGAACGAAGCCGCGCTCCGCTCGGTGATGGTTTGATCCAATTCTTTAATGATTGTTTCGAGCGAGGTTATGGCCTGCGCCAAATCTTGAGTTTGAACGCTCAACTCTTCATACCTGACTTTTGTTTCTTTGTATTCTTTAAGAATCTCCGGATCTATCCCTCCGATCCATTCCAGTTGAGCTCGCAACTTGCTCAACTTGGGGGTCAAAGATTCCGGCGCTTCCGTCAATTTTATTTTATCCGCCAAGGCATCCAACTCTACTTCCTGCTCAGGCCGGTGCGTCCTAAGTTCCTGCAAGAAAGCGTCTCGTCTGGTCTCAACTCGAGCCAGTTCCACGGCCGCCTCACTCATGTGGCGCTCAGCGGCTTGAGCCTCCTGACGCCGACCCGAAAGCTCGCGTTGCACATCAAAAATGTGCGAACGTTTTTGATCTTCTTTTTTATTCCATTGTTCCAATTCAAACTGGATGCCCTGCATACGCTTTTCCACTTCGGACATGGTCCGCAGGATCTCCCCGGCCTCGGCGGCCACGGTTGGATCTTCGTCTGCATCTTTTTGAGGTTCAGGAGCCGGTCTCTGCAACTTATTTAAGAGCTCAGCTACCGCTTCGTGAACTTCACTGGCCAAACGCTTAACTTTTGACGCGTCTGCCTTTGGGCTTTCTAGAAGCTCAAGTAACTCCAATTGTTTTTTATGCAAAGAATCAATCTCGCCAATAATCTTGGATAAAGGCAAAGGCGACCATGGTTTTTCGGCCCGGGCTTTGGCAATTTCGCGCGTAGATTCAAGCTTTAACTGACGCTCGCGCAAACGCACTCTTTCCTCTGAAAGCTTGTCCAAAGAAGCGCGCAATTCGCGAAAACCTTCCGAAGGCGGAATGGCCTTTTCCATGGCGTGCAACTCGGCTTCCAGCTTATCCGCCTCAGCCGAAGCCTTAGCCGCCTGGTCAGCTGATTTCTCGTGGGCTGATTTGGAAGCTTGCAACGCGGAACGCAGTTGGCGCCACATGCCGCCATGATATTGGATTTCAATTGCTTTTAATTCTGACTCAAGATTCTCGCGTTGTTCCAATCGTTTGACCTGACGTTCGAGAGAAGTCAGACGCGGCCCAATTTCCCGGAGCAAAGTTTCGGTTTGCCTGAGGTTTTCCCTGGCCGCATCGAGCTTGTTGATACTCGCCTGCCGCTTGAGCTGAAAAGGTTTGAGACCGGCGGCTTCATCAAAAAATTCTTTGCGTTCCGAAGGCGAAGATGACAAAATTTCGTCCACCATACCTTGGCCGATAACGCTGTACGTCCTCTGGCCGATGCCGCATTGGGCCAGCAACATCATGACATCCGTCAACCGGACAGATTGCTTGTTGATCTCATATTCTGACTGGCCATCCCGATAAAGCCGGCGCGTAATGAGTATCTCTGAAAAATCCAGATCCTTCCGATCATCGTTGACCAAAGTCATGCTGACTTCCGCAAAACCCGCCCTGGGTTTTTTCTCGGAACCGGAAAAAATTACGTCTTCCGACTTTTTGGCCCGCAATAATTTTAAGCTCTGCTCACCCATCACCCAACGCAACGAATCGGCCACGTTCGATTTACCCGAACCGTTGGGCCCCACAACCGAAGTCAAACCGCGTCGGTCGCCCGCGTCTGGCTCAAAAACCAAAACGGTCTTTTGGGCGAAAGTCTTGAATCCTTGGAGTTCTAGGCGCTTGAGATACATAAAAACGTCATTTATCATAATGCCAAAGACGACCTTTAACAAGAGGAGAAATGGCGTAAACATCAAACACAAAATTATACGTCAAGAAACAAGATGCAAGTAACAAACAAGCTCCAAACCATCGAACAGACGGAGCAGGCTGGCAGGCTTGACATTTTGGGTAGTCCCTCCTACTATCATTATAGTAACGGACGCTTCTGTTCGTACATTCACAATCAGTACTGCAAGAGGTAGTTAGCAATGAAGACAGACACCCTGAAACGATTTCTGGAGATCCGCAACATCTTCGCCCGCTGGGTCATCGGCATAGCAAGTGGAATCTTATTCCTGCTCGTGCTCGTGAACATCGCGCGTATCGGAACAGTGTACTGGATATATTCCGATGCATTCCAGTGGATCACAGTGCATCTTGGCCTGGACAAATACCTGGCCATGACTGCCGCCACAATCGTGACAACCATGATTTGGCTCGCAATACCGTGGCTTGGCTGGGTGTTCCTGTTCGGCAAGCGCCGCACCTACGCCTTCCTCGCCATCGCGGCGAGCATGTGCGCGGTCGGGATCGTGAGCCACTTCGCCGGCAAAGAAGTCAACTTCGACCGACGGAACGGCCAGCCGCTGAGATACTACGCGATGACAGCCGAAGGCGTGAGCTACAGTTTCTCACCTGGCTTCGACCCGAAGTACGGGGCAGAGTACAAACCGCTCACGCAAGAAGTTGTCCGCAATCTCAAAGAATCCGACGGGCAGTCGGACAAAGGACAGATGGACAAGCCACTTCCGGCTTACAGCTCAGAGCCTCCCGACAAACTTCCGCAGCGTCGGTGGACATACAAGGCCGTAAGCGAAGACTCTTTCCAGCATAATGGAAGGGACGTCAAACTGGCCCTCAGAGAAATTGGATATGCCGAAGGCAAGATGGTGCCATACATTCAGTTCGATGCCTGCTCGACCGATTGGGTGGCCATGCCGGTGACATTGCGTTTCCGAAAGTCCGAGCAGGAACCCCTTCTCGCCTCGTGGAATTGGGAGGTTCTCTTAAAGGGCGGGAGCGAGAGATGCGTTAGCGACATCTTCCTGACGGCTAAAGAGGAACCACGGGAGGAGCGCAACACCTTTAATCAAGGCGTACTCGAAATCGCCGATGGCAAAGACAACGACCACGTCCTCGGTCGTATCATCATCAAACCCTATTCCAAACGCGCCAGTTTGTAGGCGCACAACAAGGAGTGTGCCCGTCATGGTCTACATCATTCTGCTTCTCTCGAGTGTCATCACCGCTACCATCGGCATGTACTGGGCCCGGAAAACGGGTCGTGATCCGGTTACATGGTTTGCCATCGGCTTCCTGCTGAACGGGTTCGTGTTTCTCATGATTCGCGAGCACGCCCACACGGCCAGGCTTACCACGCGCACTTAAACGCGCGGACCAACGGTTTCGGCATTCCGATCCGTTGTACTCGGGCCCCCACGCGCACTCGCGTCGGGGGTCTTTATAGTTTACATTCAACCCATCATCTTGTAAGTTATATCGGTATGACCTCACCCGAGCAAAAGCAACAACATTTTAGGGATGCCATGGCCGCCAACCTCAAAAAGACGGTCGAATTCCCTTCTACGACTTTTGTGACCGTCGTGGATGCCAAAATGGCGCCTGACCAGGCTAACGCTAAGGTAATTTTGAGCGTGATTCCCGTGACCGATGAAGAAATCGTGCTTGAATCTTTAAAAACGTACCGGCATGACATCATCAAAGAAATGGCTCGTTCCATGCGGCTCAGACATCTGCCCAAAATTCATTGGACCTTTGATCAGACTGAAGAAAAAGCCTTTGGCATCGAAAAATACATTGATGAGCTAAAAGACAAAGGCGAACTATAATAGTAACGAGTAACTAGTAACGAGTAAAAAGTATTAAACGGCAGAAATCGTTACTCGTTACTTTTTACTCGTTACTTGACCCCCTTGACGGTAAGTTAAATCGACGCTAAGCTGGTCAATTCCTTATGGAAACGAATGAACAGCGGCAGCGCAAGTTATTTGAGCTTTTGACCGGTTACAACCGGCTGCTTTTGGCCTGCCATCAAAAACCGGATGGAGACACGCTGGGCGCGGGTACGGCTTTGGCTCATTGGCTTAAAGGTTTGGGTAAAGAAGTTACTCTTTTCTGTCTGGATAAGCCTGGTCAGACTTATGCGTTTTTAGATCATTCCGGAGAGTTTACAAACGACCCGTCAATTTTTGCATCAACCTATGACGCCATCGTCGTCCTGGATTCGGGCACCTTGGCTTATGCCGGAGTCCATAAATTGATAGACAGTTTGTCCGGAGACACGACCGTGATCAATATTGACCATCATAAAAGCAACGCGCAATTCGGTCATTTCAATTTGGTGGACGAAACCGCCAGTTCAACCTCTGAAATCATCGCCGACTTCTTTAAAGTCAACAACCAAAAGTTAGACGCGTCCATGGCCACTTCCCTCATGACTGGCATCATGAATGATACGGCCTATTTTACGAACGCGGCCACCAACATCCACAGTCTAGAACTGACTTCTGAGTTCCTGACGGCCGGCGCGCGCTCATCCGAAGTAGCTAAGGCCATGTTTAAAAACAAGGATGCCAAAACTCTCAACCTCTGGGGCAGCGCCCTCGCCCGTCTTAAACATAATTCAAGACTCAATTTAGCTTTTACCTATTTAAAACAGGAAGATTTGGTTAAAGCCGGAGCCAAGCCGGGTGCCACGGAAGGTCTGATCAACTTCCTCAATGCCATCTGCGGCGGCGCGGAGACCATAATGGTCCTGACTCAAGCGGACGACAATCTGATAAAAGGATCATTTCGCTCGGTCAGGACTGACGTCGCGAGATTAGCTAAACTTTTTGGCGGCGGCGGACACAAACTCGCGGCCGGTTTCACCATAGCCGGACGGATTGTGGAAACGGAAAAAGGAATCAAAATTATTTAACCGTCATCCTGGACCGCTCGTCATCCTGAATTTATTTCAGGATCTCTATACTATTTGCTGCGTGAGATGCCGAAACGAGTTCGGCATGACAAACAGGGTTAGCACTCTCACGATTTGACTGCTAAATGGGGTTAAGTTATGATTGATTAATTATGAATCCCTACACTATCACCTCAAAAATGAGCGGATCCTACCTTGTGCCGACGGTTATCGAGAAATCACAGGGCGGAGAGCGGGCTTATGACATCTATTCCCGCCTCTTAAAAGACCGGATTATCATGCTTGGCTCGCCGATTGACGATGACGTGGCTAACATCACCATCGCTCAACTATTGTTTTTAGAAAGCCAGGATAAAACCAAGGACATCAAACTTTACATCAACTCCCCGGGCGGTTCGGTCAACGCGGGCTTGGCTATTTACGACACCATGCAAAGCATTGCCTGCGACGTTTCAACGATTTGCATTGGCTTGTCAGCTTCCATGGGCGCTGTCCTGTTGGCCGGCGGAGCCAAGGGCAAGCGCTTTGCCTTGCCGAATTCCGAAATCATGATCCACCAATTACTGGGCGGCGTCGAAGGCCAAGCAACTGATATTAAAATCCGAGTCGAGCGTCTGCTTAAAATGAAGGACCAGCTTAATCGAATCCTGGCCAAACACACCGGCAAACCTTTCAAACAAATCGAAACCGACACGGAGCGCGACAACTTCATGGATCCAAAAGAAGCTAAGGCTTACGGGTTGATTGATAAGGTGATCGAATGACCACGTCCTACAACGTCCTACGCGTCCTCAAACGTCCTAGCGAAAAAACCGCCAGCGATATGCCCGGCGGTTTTTCATTTTCGTTTGCGGTTATTTCTCCTCGCCTTCCGTATTAACCAGCGCGGCGCTGGAGAGCATGTCACCTTCTTCCTTAAAGCGCATGATGCGCACACCTTGCGTGTCGCGGCCTAAGCTCGGTACGCCTTTGTAGGCTACTCGGATGACCACGCCTTTTTTGCTGATCAACATTAAATCGCGGTCGTCATCTTTACTGGCCACGAAAGCGCCGATGACCGGGCCTGTTTTGGCTGTGACCTTCATGGTGCGGATGCCTGATCCGCCGCGACCCTGAGTTTTATATTCCTGCAAATCAGTCTGTTTGCCCAAACCATGTTCTGTGATGGTGAACAGGGTGAACAATCCTTTGGCAGCCAGTTTGGGATCAATCACGTCCATGCCGACAACTTCGTCGCCGCTCTTTAACTTGATGCCTCTCACGCCGGCGGCCGAACGGCCCATGGCGCGCACATCATCTTCCGAAAAACGGATGGACTGCCCGTTTTTAGTTACCAGTGATATCTCATCCTTGCCGTTGGTCGGTTTGACCCACAAGAGGTCGTCGCCTTCGTGCAAGGTGATGGCAATCAAACCGCTACGGCGCACATGCGCAAAATCTTCAAGAGACGTCTTTTTGACCGTGCCCCGGCTCGTCACCATGGCAAAAAACTTACTGCCCTCAACGTCTGAAAGCGCCAATGACACGGTTGCCCTTTCGCCCGGCGCCAACTGCAAAAAGTTAACGATGGCCTGGCCTTTGGAGGTGCGACTGCCTTGCGGTATTTCATAGGCTTTGAGTTGGAAGACCCGACCGCGACTCGTGAAGAACAAAATATCCGCGTGCGTGTTGGTCGAGAAAAGCTGTTCAACCTCATCCTCTTCTTTGGTCGAAAGCCCGGCCACGCCTTTGCCTCCGCGGCCCTGGGTCCGGAAAGTATCCGGCGGCAGGCGTTTGATATAGCCGTCTTTGGTGATCATAACCATGGTGGATTCGTCCGGCACGAGGTCAGTCATGGAAAACTCTCCCACCGGATGCGGAATGACTACCGTGCGACGTTCGTCGCCGAATTTTTCCCTGACTTCCAATAATTCTTTTTTGACGATCTCCAGCATCTTCTTAACCGACTTTAAAATAGCCTCCAATTCTTTAATCAACTCCATTTTCTCTTTATATTCTTGCTCCACCTTAAGTCTCTCTAAATTCGCCAGCTGTTGCAAGCGCATTTCCAAAATAGCCGTGGTCTGCGGATCGGAAAGCTTAAACTTTTTCATGAGGTTAACCTTGGCCTCATCCTTGTCCTTGGATTTCTTGATGGTCTCAATGACTTCGTTGATTTTGAGCAAGGCGATGCGCAAGCCTTCCAGGATGTGAGCCCGATCTTTGGCCTTGGCCAAATCGTATTCTGTCCGGCGACGGACCACCACCTGACGGTGTTTGATGTATTCACTCAGTAAATCTTTGAGCGTCAAAACGCGCGGTTGCATGCCGCCATCAACCAAAGCCAGCATGTTGACGTGGAAAGTCTCCTGCAACTGAGTCATCTTGAAGAGCTGGTTCAAAACCTTTTTGGGATACGCGTCTTTTTTAAGTTCGATGACTATCCGGATGCCGTCCTTGTTCGACTCGTCACGCAGATCGCGGATGCCTTCGATCTTCTTTTCTTGCACCAATGACGCCATTTTTTCAAGCAAAGTGGATTTGTTTACGGCGTATGGGATTTCTGTCACCAAGATCCTGAAGGAACCGGCCTTTTCTTCCTGAATATCCGTCTTGGCTCGCATGACAATGCCGCCCCGACCGGTCGCGTAAGCTTGTTTGATGGCGGCTTTATCATAGATAATGCCCCCTGTCGGGAAATCCGGCCCAGTCACGATTTTAGCCAATTCATCAATTTCCACCTCAGGATTATCAATGATGGCCTCTATGGCATCGCACAACTCATTCAAATTATGAGGTGGGATGTTAGTTGCCATGCCAACTGCGATGCCCAGCGTGCCGTTTAAAAGCAAGTTGGGTAACTTAGCCGGCAGAACCGATGGTTCTTTAATGGAGCCATCGAAATTGGGACGAAAATCAACCGTGTCTTTATCGATATCCAAAAGCATCTCATCCGCGATGCTTTCCATTTTGGATTCGGTGTAGCGGTAAGCGGCGGCGCCGTCACCGTCGATCGAGCCGAAGTTGCCTTGTCCCCTGATCAACGGATAGCGCAAAGAAAAATCCTGGGCCATGCGCACCAAAGAATCATAAACCGCCATATCGCCATGCGGATGGTATTTGCCGAGCACGTCTCCTACCACGGTGGCGCACTTCTTGAACTTAGCCGTCGACCGGAGGCCGCTTTGCCACATGGAATATAAAATGCGGCGATGAACCGGTTTCAAGCCGTCGCGCACGTCGGGCAAAGCACGTTGCACAATAACCGACATGGCATAATCCAAATAGCATGTCCGCATCTCTTCCGAGAGCGACTGTGAGATTAGGGTGCCAACATTATTGGCTTCGGTGGGTTGGATTTCCTTTTCTGACATAAAATCAATTACGAATATGGACAGTATTTTGCGTGGAAGAAGCAATTAGCATATTGGTCGTACTGGCCAGTTGTAAGCCCGTCTGAATGAGCTGATCCAATCCGCCGCCTAACTGTTCATTTTCGATTTTTTCAACTTGCTTAATCATGCTATCCGCGCCCGTTCGAATTTGTTGTTCATATTGCGACCTCAGGCTCGTCGTCTGATCCGCCTGGACGCTTTGAGTCGATGTCGGAAAAACTTTAGCCATGCTTTGACGCACGCTGTAAAGCCAACCCAGACCAATGGCCACAGCGCAGATGAACACTCCCACTACCAACGAGAACTGCTGAACACGATCCGTGGGTTTGCGGTTGGCGGCATGAGCCATGATGAGCTGATGTTTTTCCTCATCGCTCAAAATCATGGGACGCGCGGCGTTAACCGTCTTGGCGGTCTGACCGCGGCTTCCGCCGGTTTTCTTATTGGACAATGATCGAGGATCCATATTAATTGGGTTAGCTGCGCTCCACCACCACAATCAGCACTTCATCCGCCGGTAAATCTTTTTTGGAGATCTTAAGCTTATTCATATCCTGGCGCTTGCATGACCCGATGGCGCTGCAGAAATTCTCAACCGTACCCAGCTTGGTCTTAAGGCCGGACACGTGGTAATGGATAGGCACTACGATCCGAGGTTCGACCAAAGAAATCAGATTGGCTGAAAGTTTGGCATCCATCACCTGCCCCCCGCCCACCGGCAAGATCAAAATATCCACGTTGCCCAGCGCCTCCAATTCATGATCCGTTAACTTGCGATTGAGCTGGCCCAGAAAGGCTACGTTGATGCCCTCTGCCTCAATCCGATAAACCAACGGACGTTTTGCGCCCTGATCGGCCATGAGATCCTGAACTCCGTTGATAAAAACTCCACGCACCTCGTATTCGCCGGGATCGGAAATGATAAACGGCGAACCGACCACGCCCTCCAGGTTAAAATTTTTCCTGTCCTGATGAGAAAGCAAAAGAACGTCCGGTTGAGTGGCTCTGGGAAAACGAATAGCCGCCTCGTTCTCAAAAGGATCGGTCATGATGACCGAGGTTGTATCGCCGTGTTTGGCTTCGATACGAATGGTGGAATAGCCGTGCCAATAAATCTGCATAGTTTACTATATTTTTGACCGTTAAAGATTAACATAAAAACAGCCTACGGACAAGGGGAAAACCGACCCTTGTCAACCCTGGCTAGACGGTAGCTTGTAGACGGTAGACAATAGCCAATATGACTACAAACGGCCACAAAGATTTATTGGTATGGCAAAAATCCATGGACGTCGTTGTGTTGTTTACAGCTACCGTCTTATGAGAGTAATAGGCATTGACCCGGGCTTTGGACGCACCGGGATTGGAGTAGTTGAGATTTCAGGAGGCGCAGTGCATTACATTTGGCATAGTTGCATTGATACGCCGTCGACGGATGATTTTTCTTTGCGTCTGCAGACATTGCGCGACAAGCTTATCGAGGCTATTGAAGAATACAAGCCCCAAACCGCATCCGTGGAAAAATTATTTTTTTCATCCAACGTCAAAACCGCCATCAATGTCGGAATGGCACGCGGCGTTATTATGCTGGCGTTGGCAGACGCCGGCCTGCCGGTCGTGGAGTTAACGCCCAACGAAGTAAAACAAGCCGTAACGGGTTACGGCAGTGCGGATAAAAAACAAATGCAAAAAATGGTCGCCTGCCTCTTGAATCTTAAGGAAGCACCTAAATCGGACGATGCAGCTGATGCTTTAGCTATCGCCATGGCAGGGGGATTTACTTTCATAACTCAAAAAAGGACGGGTATCTAATCGTTATTTTGCTACTGTCTACAAGCTACCAGCTACTGTCTAATCTTTATCTGGCTATCGTCTACCGTCTAATAGCTATCGTCTAGTTAGCATTCGTAAAGACGGATGACACGTCATCGTTCTCTTCCAAAATCTCGATCAGTTTGGCGATCGCTTCACCGGTTGTTTGATCAAGTGAAACTGTCATTTTTGGCAACCACTCAAACTCGGCGGAGGTGACTTTGAGACCGGCCTTGGTCGCGGCTTCGTTGACCTTGGCTAAATCAGCCGGTGCGCTAATCAGGACTGTCTCCCCCGCCTTCGCCAAGGCTTCGGTGGGCAGGCCCTCCTCATCACGGATGTCCTCAGCGCCCGCGTCGATGAGGGCTAACTCGACCTCATCTCTTTTATCTTTTGGGATAATATCGACTCTGACAACGCCTTTATGGTCAAACTGAAAAGCTACTGAGCCTGGTGCGGCCAAGGTTCCGCCGTTTTTAGACAAGATGTGTTTAACGTCATTAGCCGTACGATTGTGGCTGTCAGTCAGACACTCAATAATCAAGCCTGAACCGCCCGGACCGTAGGCTTCATAGCGCAGAGACTCAACCTGGATTTCCCCGCCCGCCCCAGAGCCGCGAGAGATAGCCCGCTCAATGCTGTCTTTGGGCATGTTGCCGGCTCTGGCCCGATCGATGGCCATGCGTAACATAAAATTCATGCCCGGGTCAGGTCCCTTCTCTTTAACCACGATTTCTATCTCACGCGCCAACTTGGTGAAGTTGGCTGACCGCTTGGCATCAATCGCGCCCTTGAACTGTTTGACTTTGCTCCATTTAGAGTGACCTGACATATCGACATGATGTTACCTTTTGATGGCCGGCTTGTCGAGATTCTCAAAACAAAAGCGCCCCAGACTCTTTGGGGCGCTTTCTCTTATCAACTTTTTTTATATTTCAGCTTGCGGCAATTCCTCAACTACTTCAGGTAACCTCTCCGGCAACTCATCTTTTGGAATGCCAACGAGATTTAACTCCGGGTGGTGGTAGCCGAAGCCAGTACCAGCTGGAATGAGACGTCCGATGATGACGTTTTCCTTCAAACCTTCGAGGTGATCAACCTTGCCGGTGATGGCGGCGTGGATGAGCACGCGAGCCGTCTCTTGGAAGGAAGCTGACGACAGGAAGGATTCGGTGGTCAAGGCAACTTTAGTGATGCCCATGAACAAGCTTTCCAGCTCGGCCGGACGACCGCCCCTGGCGGTTACCCGAACGTTCTCTTCCTGGGCGCGACAACGCTCCACAATCTCACCCGGCAAAAGTTCGGTATCGGCCGCATCTCTGACGTAAGAACGCGAGAACATCTGGCGGATGAGCAACTCAATGTGTTTGGAATTGATCTTTTGACCTTGTGTGGCGTAAATGGACAAAACTTCCTTGAGCAAATATTGCATGACCGCTTTATGGCCTTTGGTCTTAAACAACAACTGCAAGTCCAAGTGGCCTTCGGTCAGCTGATCTCCGGCCTGGACTTCGTCTCCGTCTTTAATCAGGACCTTAAAACCAAGCGGCGTGGGCAAATCCGTGGCGGCCAAACCCTGCCAGATAACAGTCAGGCGATTCTTCGTGAGTTTGACAGAGCCCGTATGCGTGGATTGGATCTCCGTCCCATCACGGCGCACGATGATGCTTTCTCCTTCCTCAACCTTATCGCCATCTTTGACCTTAGCCACGTCCTTGCTGGTCATCACAAATACATCTTCGCTGAGCTGATCAGACATGATGCGCACGATTTTGCCAGAACGGGCCGTGTCCACCAAGTGCTGGCCGGTAGCCGTCTTGATTTCCTTGGCTTCCGGTTCGATCAACGTGGCTTTGCCTGAAACAGTTGCCATGATGGCCGCGTGTTTAGGCACGCGAGCTTCGAACAACTCTTCCACGCGCGGTAGACCTTGGGTGATATCTTGACCCGAAGCGACACCGCCGGTGTGGAAGGTGCGCATGGTCAGCTGGGTGCCTGGTTCACCGACCGATTGGGCGGCCACAACGCCGACGGCTGCTCCCAGCCTGGCTTCCTGGTTATAGGCCAGGTCAAAGCCGTAACATTTCTGACATAAACCGCGGGTATTCTTACAAGTCATGACGGAGCGGACCCAAACTTCTGCGAGCGGTTTTTCTAAAGCTTTCAATTTGGCAATTTCATCATCCGTAATCAGCGTGCCCTTGGCAATCAAAGGCTTCTTGGCCTTAGGCGGAATGATATCCTTGGCCAACACGCGACCTACGATGCGGGTCAGCATGCTTTCACCGATCTCTTCGCACTCTTCGTGCGTCAGATGGAAACCGTCGGCATCACCGCAATCCTCGCTTGTGATAATCACGTCTTGCGACACATCCACCAAGCGGCGGGTCAGATAACCGGCGTTAGCCGTCTTCAAGGCGGTATCCGTCAAACCTTTGCGCGTACCGTGGGATGAGATGAAGTATTCGAGCACGTCCAGACCTTCGCGGAAGGATGATTTGATGGGCAGTTCAATAACTTCACCGGACGGGTTGGTCACCAAGCCTTTCATGCCGACGACTTGCATCAGCTGGACGACGGAACCGCGGGCGCCGGAATCAATCATGGCCGCCAGTGAGCCTTTGGGATCCAAAGCCAATTTGGAAAGATTCTTAATTCTGTCCTGAATATCTGACCAAACTTTGATGATTTGGGTATAGCGTTCACGCTTAGTTAACAAACCTTCTTTATATTGTTCTTCGATGAGCAATACGCGCTGGCCGGCTTCGGCCATGATCTCACCCTTTTCAGGAATGCGCGGCAGATCACCGATGCCATAGGAAAAGCCGGAAAGAGTGATATAGCGATAACCGAATTCTTTAATCCGGTCCAGAAACTTGGCTGTTTCTTCGAAGCCATAGTTATCAATGCAGGCCTGAGTCAATTCACCAATCTGCTTCTTGCCAAGACGCTCGTTGATGAACGGCATACCCTGGGGCAACAAGCGATGCAAAAGAATGCGGCCGACCGTCGTTTCTACGGCAGGCTGTTTAGGCAACACCCTGACTTTAATTTTGTCCCGGGCTGAGATGAACTTAGCCTGATAAGCGTAAACCGCTTCGTCAGCCGTTCCAAAAGTCTTAACTTTGTCAGTCGACTCGAGCATGGTCGTCATGTAATACACGCCCCAAACAATATCCTGCGCAGGGGTGGTGACCGGATTGCCCGTAGCCGGCTTTAGCAAATTTTTGGTTGAGAGCATGATCTCGCGCGCTTCCCACTGAGCCTCTTCGGTCAGCGGTACGTGCACGGCCATTTGGTCTCCGTCGAAGTCGGCGTTGAAAGCCGTACAAACCAATGGATGGATCTGAATGGCTTTGCCTTCGATGAGCACGGGTTGGAAGCCCTGAATACCCAAGCGGTGCAAAGTCGGAGCGCGGTTGAGGAGCACAACCGCCTTACTGGCAATATCTTCCAAAATGTCCCAGACCTCGGCGTTATCGCCTTCGATATAGCGGTTAGCGGAACGGATGTTGTGGACTATCTCGCGCTTGATGAGCTGGGAAATGATAAACGGACGGAACAGCTCAAGAGCCATGCTCTTAGGCAACCCGCACTGATGCATCTTTAAATTCGGGCCGACCACGATGACGGAACGTCCGGAATAGTCGACGCGTTTGCCGAGCAAGTTTTGGCGGAAACGTCCTTGCTTGCCCTTCAAAATATCCGCCAAAGATTTGAGTTGGCGTTTCTTGCCGGTGGCGGCGATGACAGTTTTGGAATGACGCGCGCTGTTGTCGATCAAAGCATCCACAGCTTCCTGTAACATGCGCTTTTCATTGCGGGTGATGACTTCCGGAGCATGCAACTCGAGCAATCTCTTGAGACGGTTGTTGCGATTGATCACGCGGCGATAAAGATCGTTCAAGTCAGAAGTCGCAAAGCGGCCGCCATCCAAAGCCACCATAGGACGCAGGTCCGGCGGGATGACAGGTATGGCCTTGAGCACCATCCAATGCGGATTAATGGTGTGCATCGTAAACGACTTCAGAAGTTTGAGACGGCGAATGATGTGCTCGTATTTGGCGCCCGAAGCATGAGCCAACTCAGTCTGAAGGGCCAGCATGGTGGCGTCGACATCAATCTTCTTCAAAAGCTCATCAATGGCTTCGGCTCCGATCTTGGCCTCAAAAATATGACCGAACTTCAATGAATACTCATGGTACTCGTTCTCGGAGATGATCTTGAGGGGCTGTAAAGTTTTAAGCTCGCGCTCAACTTCTTGCACATCGGTTTCGAGCTCTTTCAGTTTGCGTTCCTTATTGCCTTGGGCCTTGTCCAATTCCTTAGTGACGGCTTCCGACGCGGTATCTTTTTCTTTGGCCTTATCATTGATCTGCATGACTTCCCGTTCGTAATCGGCTTCGATCTGTTTGCGCTTGCCTTTGTACTCGGTAGTCAATTGCTCAATCACCTGTTGCTTCAACTCTTCGTTGACATCCGTGATGATGAAGGCGGCAAAGTAAACAACTTTTTCCAAAGCGATAACCGAGACGTCCAAAACCGTGCCGACTCTGGAAGGCACGCTCCGGAGAAACCAGATGTGCGTGACGGGCGAAGCCAGCTCGATGTGAGCCATGCGTTCGCGACGAACCAGCGAGTGCGTCACTTCGACGCCGCACTTGTCGCAGATGATGCCCTTGTAACGGATCTTTTTATATTTTCCGCAGTAACATTCCCAGTCCTTGGACGGTCCAAAAATTTCTTCGGCAAATAAGCCGCTCTTTTCCGGTTTCTGGGTGCGATAGTTGATGGTCTCAGGTTTGGTAACCTCACCGTACGACCAGCCACGGATAACTTCCGGCGAGGCCAACTTGAGGCGCATGCCGTTAAAATCTGTGGTCTTTACGTTTTCTGATTGGAAGAAAGACATAAGCGTGTCGTGGGTTATGAGGCGCTAAATTCTTCAGTCGGAGGCGCATCCCAGGCCATCTCTTCGGAGGCGGGTTGGGAGGTGGGTTTGGCCACGTGCTCCGGTTTGCTCTCTTCGATGCGCGTGCCGTCTTTCAACAATTCGACATCCAGACACAAACCTTTCAGTTCGCGGACCAGCACGTTGAATGACTCAGGCACGTTGACCTTTGAGATGAGCTCGCCTTTGATGATGGATTCGTAAGCTTTGGAACGACCCGGCACGTCGTCTGACTTGATGGTCAAAACTTCCTGCAAGGTGTGAGCCGCGCCGTAAGCCTCGAGAGACCAGACTTCCATTTCTCCGAAACGCTGGCCGCCGGATTGCGCTTTGCCGCCCAAGGGCTGTTGAGTGATCAATGAGTATGGGCCGATGGAACGTTGGTGAATTTTATCTTCCACCATGTGGTTCAACTTGAGGATGTAGTTATAACCGACGGTCGGATTATATTCGTAGGCCACGCCTGTGCGGCCGTCAAACAACTTAATCTTGCCGTCATCCGGGAAACCGGCCCGGACCAACTCGCCGCGGATCGTCTCTTCGGGCACGCCGTCGAAAACCGGAGTGGCCACGCGATAACCCAAAGCATTGGCGGCCAAGCCCAAATGGGTTTCCAAAGTCTGACCCAAGTTCATACGGGAAACCACGCCCAGCGGAGAGAGAATAACGTCCACCGGCGTGCCGTCTTCCAGAAAAGGCATGTCTGACAAAGGCACAATGCGGGAGATGACGCCTTTGTTGCCGTGACGACCAGCCAGCTTGTCCCCGACTTGAACTTTGCGCAGGTCAGCGACGGCCACTACGATGCGCTTCAAAACGCCAGGCTGGAGTTTGTCTCCGTTCTCGCGGGTAAAGACGGTGATGCCCACGACTTTGCCGCGCGCGCCGTGTTGCAGGTAAAGCGAAGTATCGCGCACGTCGCGGGCCTTTTCTCCGAAAATGGCGCGCAATAATTTTTCTTCAGCCGAGAGATCGGTCTCACCCTTAGGCGTGATCTTACCCACCAAAATGTCACCGGATTTAACCTCGGCGCCAATGCGCACCACGCCGTTCTCATCCAAATTTTTTAATTTTTCTTCTGAAACGTTCGGGATGTCGTTGGTCACCACTTCCGGACCAAGTTTGGTATCGCGCACATCCATGGCGTAATGCTCGATGTGGATCGAGGTGAAGCGATCCTGGTGCACCAGACGTTCGGAAAGGATGATGGCATCCTCAAAGTTGTAACCGTCCCAGATGAGGTAGGCGCAAAGCAGGTTCTGACCCAAAGCCATTTCTCCGTTTTGGCAGGAAGTGCCGTCCAACAAAACTTCGCCGGCGTAAACCTTCTGTCCTTTGTTGACCCGCACGCGTTGGTTCAAGCAGGTTGAATGGTTGGAACGTTGGAATTTAACCAGATCATAACGCCTGATATGACCGTCCGCCGTCTCCAATTCAATGTGATTGCCCGATAAGCCGACAATGGTACCGTCATCCGGAGCCAAAATCGCGTGGCCGGAATCAACCGCCGCCCGGCGCTCTACTCCCGTGCCCACGATAGGCGCTTCGGGTTTGATACAAGGCACAGCCTGACGTTGCATGTTGGAACCCATGAGCGCGCGCTGGCCGTCATCATGTTCGACAAAAGGAATCAGGGAAGTTGAAATCGAAAGAATCTGTTTGGAAGAAACGTCCACGTAATCAATCTCGTGCACGTCCACGATGGTCGGTTCCCCGTTCTTACGAGCCGGAGTGCGCTCGACCAAAAACTTGCCATCTTTGCCGATGGGCGTGGTGGCCGGAGCAGTCGTGCCGCGCTCTTCCGTAAAAGCATTCAGGAAAATAATTTCGTTAGTGACAGTCGGCACAACGGGCAATTTGGCAATCGAGACCTTGGTCATCTTCTTGGCCATGTCCTTGGTGACTTCCTCGTTAGCTTTGGCCACCAATTTACCTTCGCCGTCGCGCACGTCGACCCGGAGCGTCAATCCGACGCTGTCAGTCCCGTCATTTTCCGCCCAATTTTTAACTTTGCGATAAGGCGTTTCGATAAAGCCGTATTCATTGATGCGGGCATAGCTCGCCATGTGGCCGACCAAACCGATGTTCGGACCTTCCGGAGATTGAATCGGACAAATGCGTCCATAGTGAGTACGATGCACGTCGCGAACTTCGAAACCGGCACGTTCGCGCGAAAGACCGCCGGGACCGGTAGCTGAAAGGCGGCGCTTGTGTTCGAGCTCGGAAAGCGGATTAGTCTGATCCATGAACTGCGAGAGCTGAGAAGACATGAAGAATTCGCGCACCGCGCCGATGACCGGCCTGGCGTTAACCAACCTGCCCGGGGAAAGGGTGGTAATTTCCTGCGTCGACATGCGATCTTTGACGATACGTTCCATGCGGGCCAAACCAATGCGGAAGCGACTCTGCAAAAGCTCGCCGATGGCGCGCACGCGGCGGTTGCCGAGGTGATCCACATCGTCCGACTCTTCCTGCGTGTTGTTCAAACGAATAATTTCTTTAATAATGAGTACCAAATCATCCTTGGAAAGGATGCGGTTCTCTTCCTTGGCCACCATCTTATCATCCCAAGGCATGCCAAAACGCTGGTTAAACTTGTAGCGGCCGACAGGACCCAAGTCATAACGCTCAAACTTAAAAAACATGGAATGGATGAGCGACTTGGCGTTGTCTGCCGTGGCCAAATCTCCCGGACGAATGCGTTTGTAAACTTCGATGTGACCCTCGTCCTCATTCTTGGCCACGTCTTTAGCTAGTGTGGCCTCGGTATATTTATTGAGAGGGTGGACGTCAATTTCCTTGAAGGCCTCGATAATCTCTTCGTCAGTACTCATACCAAAAGCCCGGAGCAAGGAAGTGGCGGCCACTTTGCGCTTGCGGTCGATCTTGACCCAGATCACGCCATTCATGTCAGTCTCGAACTCGAGCCAAGCTCCGCGATTAGGGATGACCTTGGCGCCATAGTAACGACGGCCACGCCCAACCTCGGCCGTAAAGAAAGCGCCGGCCGAACGCACGAGCTGAGAGACGATGACGCGCTCAATGCCGTTGATCACAAAAGTTCCCCTGTCGGTCATGACGGGCAGATCGCCCAAATAAATTTCCTGTTCCTTGGTCTCTTGCGTTCTTTTATTGATGAGCTTGGTCTTAACGCGCAAAGGAGCTTCGAAAGTAATGTTCTTTACTTTGGAAGTCTTCTCGTCAAATTTGGGTTCATCAATAAAATAATCCGTGAACCACAGTTCCAAATCACGTCCAATAAAATCCCGAATAGGTGAAATTTCTGAAAACAACTCCTTGAGTCCTGTTTCGAGAAACCAACGGTAGCTGTACTTTTGGACCTCGATCAGATCCGGCAGTGCCATGGCATCACGGGAAGCCGTGAAATAACGACGCTCTGTCTCTTTGAGAGGTTGGCGCCTGAAAACCTGCGTGGGCATTGAGGTGAGTGATTAGAAGCGCGTCTCCTCCGGCCAGACCCAAGCGCAAAGACCGTACAGTCGGGTGGCTGGGCGTTGGCCAGAAAGTGGCGTGCTTTAACGATTATTCAAATTGTGAGGATGGTCTACGAAATTACGAATTTGTCGCGAATGTACGAATTTTTTGTTTTCTAACCCATTCGTAGTTTCGTATCAAAATTCGTATTTTCGAAGACCGTTTGCCGCGAGACGCAAAAATCCTCCGAAATCAACTTTGGAGGACCTTGTATCTTACCTTTATGACTGCATTCTCATTAAGACAATAAGTAAATGCGCAATCCTAGCAATTCTCTGTTCATGAAAAGCTGGGATTCTTAGCTATCGGATGACGAGAACAGCCCGTCTCCGATCTGTCAAATTTGCGTTCGCCGGGCAATTATTCCACGGTTGTAGGAAGTCGTCAAGGGTTTATATGTTAAGACGTTTTTGGCTAAATTTTGTCATTTTATAAATTTTTGGCTAGGTTTAGCTAAATAAATTTTGCTTAAATTAGCCAAAATTTGATGCCAAAGACCCTTGACAAAACCTTCTTTTTATGATATAGTAGTTTGTTCTTTAAAACGTGCAAAAGTAGTCATCTGGACAGTTATAGAGGAGGAAATCCTGCAGCACCCGAACACGGGCTATGTTGCGGACGGGGAAGGAGGACATCAAGATTCGGCTTCGGCTGAAACTTGATGCCAGAAACAACCCCAAGGTCCTCATCCGCCTCGGCGGATCGAGAACCATTTACCTCTATAACCGTCCACGAGGACGAATGAGAAGGCCGGACCTCAGACGGAGGTAACCGGCAGGGCGCAAGTGACGCCCACCCATGGGGACACCGTCCCCGCACGATGCTGCAGTGAGCTGGCAGAGGTAACTCTGGCCAAGGGTCCGTGCCAAACGGATAACGTACTCATCGCAGATTGGGGCTATGGCAAGCCTCACTATACTGGAGAGGCCGGACCTCAACGGAGGTAACCGGCAACCTGCAGGGGCACAGGCATACAACGCCCCCTGGGACTGGACCAAACTTGGCCAGTACCCAGACTGCACCTTCTCGGTCGGGACGAGACGCGTGGGGATCAGATCCCCCACAAGGCGTCCGTGCCCAAAGCTGATCCGTCTGGAGTGTGATTTCCTACGGATGCAACTCCCTGCCCCATGACTCACTGGGGAACGCTGACGACACAAACACTCTGTGTCGTCGGCTCAACTAATGGCTTCGGGATCGAAAGATCGTGAGACCATCAAGTGAAATAAATTTCAAAAATAAACGCAACGGATGGTTGGAGGACCATCTATAATAAAAAATCAACGAATCCCCTGATAAAGTGGAGGAGAGAAGAACTCTAAGTGGCCCCAATTAATTTTGGGTCACCATAAAGAGGAACGCCTAAGTCATATTCGCCTGGTAACAACTGGGCAACCATGGCCTAAACGTTCTGACCGTCCCGGGCTTGCCCAAAGGACTGTCCCCCTTCACTTCATCAGGGGATTTTATATTTGAAAAATAACGTGATTAAATTTTGACAATTACCAACTTTAGGCTTTAAATACGCCCGTTCCATTTCAAGGAGGATCTCATGTCACAAAAGCCTGTGAGCATGCGGATCCGCCACCGCATGCAATGGTGTCAGTTTTGTCACACCAAGCAAGCTCTTTTTCTCTGCTTTACGCCATCGCCTGATGGTCACGAAACTGTTTTTGAAGGCGAATGTCTCGAGTGCCGTCACGACTTTGGCATCAGTGTGATCAACACTCTATGCGGTTGTAAACCTAACCCGAATCAGCCGCCTCGACCGCCTCTGGACTGGGCAAGACTGCATATCTGCCCGAAATGCGTCAGCTCTCACTGCCTGGGATGGTATCGTGGAAACAACACCATCGCCTTTGAATGCTATGATTGCGGCCACTTCTTTGTTCCTTCCTACCTTCCTGGAAACCTTGGTTCTCAGAGAGGGATCCGTTAAGGATCCTGGGCTAAAATTAGCCAAAACAGAACCAAGGCTATTTTATTTAATTTTAGCCAAAAATAGTCCTAACTCCTCCAACTCCTCTTAAACAAGAGGAGGGCTAACACGTCCTTACTTTAGAAACGCAGAACCCTCTCTTGTTTAAGAGAGGGCAGGGTGAGTTAGGGGGTTGACAGAAACCTAAAAAATTGCTAAGGTCTGTGGTTCTTTAATAGGGGCTAATCAGCCAAAACCAAATGGGGGGGAAGCACTTCGGCAAAGTGTCCGCCTAAGGCGGATCGCCAAAGTGGTGCGTAAAACATACCCGACTCCGGCTTCGGCTGGACTCTGGGCTGTGGATCTCACATTTCATGTTCGCGGAAGGCTAATGTCTAAACCGTGAGCCTCGCCTCCATCTTGTTTTGACTGATAACTATGTTCGTCCTGCGTCCTAATCGTCCTGCGTCCTCAATAAAAAGGAACGTGAGACGATTAGGACGACTGGGACATCATGTCCAAAGTCCGAAGGCTCATTAACAACCTAACCCAGAAAGGAAACAAACAAGTTTCGATTTTCAATTCTGTGTCTGTCTGTCCGTCGCTACGCTAAGTCAGAGTCGGGTCAGAAGTGGACTGCGCGAACGCAGGTCATCCAACAAGGACGAAAGAAGGAGAACGCCATGGCAACTGCACGTGAGAGCGAACACCTGAGTGACAAGAATATCCGCATCGGCTACCGCTTGGTCAAAGAGGCCAAGGAGCTGGGCATCAACGACCGCGAGGCCGAGTACTGTATGGCCGTCGGCGAGATGGCCGGCGACATGCTCACCGTGGCCAAGGAGCTGACCGACGTGAGCGGAGACAAACAACCGCCCTTCGTCAAGCAGGCTCCCCGGGAACGCACATCCGGCATCGGCGTCCTGCCGATGTGGAAGGGTGAGTGGAAGGGCGACTATCCCCTGGCGCGGTTCACCGTCACGAACGTGGTGCATGTAAACGACGCCGGACACCTTAGCTTCATCAACTCGAGGTTGATTAAGAGGTACATCGACCCGCTGGCTCCCGGCGTTGACCTAAAATCACCGTGCGTCGAGTTCGAGAAGAGCTTCTTCCGCGCTTGGCTCGGACAGATCAACTACGTCCATCCCAAGCAGAGGCCCTCGCTCTTCCGACGCTTCAAGAAGTGCATGAACGGCGAGGTCATGCGGCAGATCGAGGCCAACCAACTGGACCTCTACTACCTGGGTCCCAAAGCCGCGGCCAACGCCTTCCGGCCCATGAACGAAGAGGAGGAGAACGCAAAGGAGGTTCTGCCCGACGGTATGCTGGGCGACTTTCTTTGGAACCGGGAGATCCTCGTGCGGCTGGATCTGATATTCGAGGCCCTCAATGATGGCAAGCTGCTCTTCGATAAGGACGATGACGAATACAACGCCAAGACCGATGCGAAATTCGCCAACGCCCTCAAGAAGTCCGGTGGCGGCTCGAAGACCGAACCGATGGAATACAAGAGCCACATCTGCCTGCTGGGGACGTACAAGGCTGTCAATGTCGACGAACAGGCCGACGAGATGGTCTGCGGCAACAAGCTCCCGGTCACGACCGGCATCCTGTTCGTCCAGTACGTCAACAAGGGCCACAACGTGGCGATGTTGGTCGATGCCGACACCTTCAAGTGGTTCCTAGGATCCTTCCTCACGCAACGCGCCAATGTGGGCTGGGTTGCGCGTCTGGACTACGGCATGCGAATGCCGTTCGACATGATCCCCAAGGAGCTGCGTGACCGGGCCAACGCCATGATCGATGCTGTGGTGAAGTCCCGGCAAGAACGGAAGGCTGCCGAAGCGTCCGCAACCACCGGTTCCCCGCCCGAGAAGGCCAAGGCGGAAGATCCCAAGCCCGCAAACGGCAACGGATTCAGTTCCACCCTCGGCGACCAGCTCTTGGCCAAAGGGCAGGTACCCGGCAGCAATCCGCCCCCTGCCGCGGAGGAGCCCAAACCCGCGGATGCCACGCCCCCCGTTCCTCCTGTCGCAACGACCGACGGTCCAAGCGACACCTCCTCCGCTTCTGCTTCCTAGCCCTTTCTGGGCATCTCTCCTCGCGACGAGCATCGATATCTTCGAACTCGTCGCGCAGCCTCTCAAAATCATTAAGTGATTAATGGTTTTAAGAGGCTTTTTGATTGGTTGACAATCAAAACAGACAGAATTATATTGATATTACTTTCCGCCTCGCGATCTGCGAAGCGAGGTACAACCTTAAGTGACGGAGTCCATGGCACTCTTGGTCCTCTGGACCGAGTTCTTCTCTCCTCCCATGAAATTCGTCGCTTCTCTATTTGTGGCTTCGCTTTGCAGCTTTCGAGGCAGAAAACAACTAAAGCAAAAATCAAAATTCAAAGAGCAAAGTGCCGGTATCCCTTTTCTGGGATATTTTTGTATAAAGGCAATGCCGGAGGCCACCTAAATTTTTAATTTTGCTTTTTGAATTTTGAATTAGTCGGGTTTAGTCGTAGTCGGGCTGGTACTTGTCACATTATTTAAAACTCCGGAGTTCAGAATGGCCGGCGCGTATTCCGGCTCATATGTGATATAGCGCACTGATTCTGATCGGCCGCCGTAGCGACGTTCGGCCACGACAACTAACTTAGTCATGCCGCGAGGAATATTTAAAGTTAAACTAAAAACACCACTCGATTCAACGACGGCCGGCGTTCCGTTAACCAGAACTGAGGCCGTTGGATCGCTCAGACCGCTTACGGTCACCGATGGTTCGCGGACAACGGCGTGATCACTCGGCATCGAGATATCCAGTTGGGGTGAGGCGGAAAGGTAAGCCGCCTGATGCCAAACATACCACCCGAGAAGCAAAGCTAAAGGCAGCGGAACCAACAACAAAAAATATTTCGACGGCACAAAAAGCGCGGAGCGACGGACTCTGGCAAAAAAAGTTAAAGGCTCTGAGCCGTCCAATAAACCCCGTTCTTCCAAAAGAGAATGATACTTGTGCATTAAGAATCCGATACGCCCATCAAGCGCTTTAGCGATGACCCTCACGTGCCGCTCGGCATAAGCCGGGTCGCGCAGTTTGTCTAATTCTTCTGACTCGAGAGCCTCAATAGTTGACGACGGTATGCCCGTCACTCGCGCCAATTGATTTAAAGACCAGCCTCTGAGTTCGCGGAGTTCCTTCAAATCAGCTCCAAAGCCTCGTTCTGTATCAACTCGCTTACGGACAAAAGACATGACAATAGATTAAACTGGAAACTGGAAACTGGAAAGAGTTGTCTTGTCATCCTGAGCAAAGTCCGACGGAGTCTCACGCCAGAGGCGGATCAGCCTATGGCCGAGAAGGATCTTGTTCGTGCTTTAATACCAGATCTTTCGATTCCGTTCGTCAAACTCACTACACTCAAGATGACAGAAGGGACTCTTTCCAGTTTCTAGTTGTTAGTTTCCAGTGATCAAAGTTCTTCGTCTAATTCTGGTATTTCGCGGTTGACCTGTTCAAGAGCCGCTTGATTAACCGGAGCCGGCACTTGATCCATGCCTTTGGTAAATTCAACTTTGAGGATTTCCCTGGGTTTGGCCCCATCGCCCGGACCGATAAAACCTTCTTGCTCCAGCAAGTCCAAGAGCCTGGCGGCCCGCGCGTAACCGACTTTTAATCGACGTTGCAAAAGCGAAGCGCTGGCTCGGCCGGCTCGAATAATTTCTTCTTTAGCCGCCGACAGCAAAACATCAGAATCTTCATCGGCAATGCCATTAGCCGCAAAAGCCGTGGGCGTCCCGCCTTTCTCAACCACGGTCACATCATAATCCGCCGGCTCATATTTTGATTTGATATATTCAACTACGCGATTAATCTCGTCATCCGCCACATAAACCCCTTGGATACGGCGAGGGGAAGTCATCTCGGCCGTGGAGTAAAGCATATCGCCTCTCCCAATCAACTTGTCAGCGCCTGACTGATCCAAAATCGTCCTCGAGTCCATCTGCGAAGCGACCGAGAAAGCGATGCGTGCCGGGATGTTGGCTTTGATCAAACCGGTGATGACGTCGACTGACGGACGCTGTGTGGCCAAAACCAAATGAATGCCGACTGCGCGCGACATTTGGGCCAAACGCACGATTTGCGATTCTACTTCCTGTTTATTGGTCACCATCAAATCCGCCAACTCATCAATAATCATGACGAGGTACGGCAATTTTTCCTGGACACGCTGATTGTAACTTGCGATATCTCTGGCTTGTTGTTTAGAAAGAAGGTCAAAACGACGGTTCATCTCGCGGACTGCCCACTTCATGGCGTTGACCGTCTTGTCGACTTCCGTGATGACCGGCGTAATCAGATGAGGAATGCCGTTGTAAACCGGAAACTCCACGCGTTTCGGATCAACCAGGATCAATCTAAGATCGTCCGGACCGTTGGAATACAGGAGCGACATGATGATGGTGTTCAAGCAGACTGATTTGCCAGAACCGGTTGCGCCGGCCACCAACAAGTGCGGCATGCGGGCAATGTCGCCCATCCAAGGTTTGCCAGTCACATCGCGCCCCAAGGCAAAATTGATGGCTGACTTACGTTCGCGCCATTCGCGGGTCTCAAAAAGTTCGCGCAAACCCACGATGGCCACGCTTTGATTAGGCACTTCGATGCCGACCAGCGACTTGCCAGGAATAGGCGCCTCAATGCGGATCGGGTGGGCGGCCAAAGCCAGGGCCAAATCATTATGCAAAGCCGTTATCTTATTGAGCTTAATGCCATCCGACGGTTTGAAAGTAAATTGCGTGATGGTCGGACCGACGGAAACCTCCCCCATCTCAATCGGAATGCCGAAAGTCTCGAGCGTGCGTTGGATAACCGCTTGGCGCGCCACAATATCACCCGAGGTCGGTTTTTGGTCATGACGGTTTAAGAGCTCCAACGGTATCTCAACTCTGGTCCGGTGACGTTTGGGTTTGGGGGGAGGTGTCTGGTCTTGGTCATCGGCCGTTGTCTTGTGAATCTGCTGTTTGGCGTCGTCCTGATCGTCCTGCGCGTCCTGATCGTCCTCTTCAACCGACGACGGACGACTGACGACGGACGACTGACTATCAACTGTGGATTGGACGGCTTGCAACTCATGCCGACGCGCCATCTTTGTTTGCAAACTGCTGAATAACCAAACAAAAGGCTTGGTCATCCAAATGACCGCTGTTTTTAAGCCTGTCAGTAAGGTCATGACCCACTGAAAAATCGTGCTCAATGAAGTGTTAAAAATCAGTACTAGAGAAACGGCGAAGAGAGCGGCAAAAAAGATAAGCGCGCCCGCCTCTCCAAAAATCGGTATAAACGGATCGGCCAACATGAATCCAAGCTTGCCGGCCGCCGCATCCACGGCCGCTCCGGGAGGAACCTCGCCGCCGAAAGTTAAAAGATGAACTAATGGATTGAGGCCAATGAAAAATAAGGTGAAGCCAATGCCGTTGGAAATTTTCAAAGGCAGGCGTTCGGGCGAAAGCAGAAAGATGGCGGCCGCTAAAATAAAGAATGGGACGACTATCTTATCCCAACCAAAAATGTGGGAAAGAGCCTGATCCAGCCCCATACCGAAAGAACCGGCCAAATCAAACAGAGATAAAAGGATAAAAATCGCCAAAGCAAAGCAAAAAACCGTGGCTATCCCTTTTTGAGTTTGGACGTCCAACTGAAAACGAAACGAAGATTTTCTTTTTCTGCGTAAACTCATGCCAATGCTTATTTTAGCATTTTTTCAGCCTTATGTCACGTTGGCTAAACTTAGAGCTATTCTTCGATTGGCAGGCCGTCATCTTCCTTGTCATCGGGAGCCCCGCCAATCGGCGTCAGTCCGCCCTCCTCTTCCTTTAAACGCCAGGCTACAATGATCTGCTCACGAATTTTGGCCATCAAGTCCGGCCTAGAGCGCAACGTTTGCTTGGCAGTTTCACGGCCCACGCCTAACTTTTCGTCGCCAAACGCGTAGCTATTGCCTGACTTTTTGATCACTCCCCACTCAACGCCTAAATCAATCAAATCACCGGCGATTGAGATGCCTTCGTTATACATGATATCGAATTCGCAGTTGCGGAAAGGCGCGGCCATTTTGTTTTTTACGATCTTAGCTTTAACGCGATTGCCGATGATGCGGTCGCCCATCTTGATTTGCGCGCTGCGCCTGACTTCGATGCGCATGGATGAATAGAATTTGAGGGCCATGCCGCCGGTGGTTGTCTCGGGGTTGCCGAACATGACTCCAATTTTTAGACGGAGCTGGTTGATAAAAATCACAACCGTCTTGGTACGAGAGATGACGGCGGTTAATTTGCGCAGAGCTTGGCTCATGAGCCTGGCCTGCAAACCCATATGGCTATCCCCCATCTCGCCCTCAATTTCCGCTTTAGGCGTGAGGGCGGCCACTGAATCGACGACGATGACGTCGACCGCGTTGGATCGCACGAGCGTTTCGACGATATCCAAAGCCTGCTCGCCCGTATCTGGCTGTGAGATAAGCATGTCATTGATGTTCACGCCGATCTTGCGGGCATAATCAGGATCAAGCGCGTGTTCCGCATCCACGAAAGCCGCCAATCCCCCCATCTTCTGGACTTCGGCAATAATATGTTGAGCTAAGGTGGTTTTACCGGAAGCTTCAGGTCCGTAAATTTCAACTACGCGACCACGCGGCACACCCATGACTCCCAAAGCCAAATCCAGAGACAGACAACCCGTGGGCACAGAATCCACTACCATTTTCTTGGCTTCGCCGAGACGCATGATCGAACCTTCGCCAAACCGTTCTTTAATCTGATCGATGGCTTCTTGAGCGGCCAACTTGCGAGCATCCCGCTCGTCTACTTTCTTGGGCATAATTTATTTATTAATTCAAAATTCAAAAAGCAAAATTCAAAGTGTTGGTGTCCCTTCGGGATTCATCTTTATACATAAACGCATGACTAAGTTAAAACTTTATCTAATTTTTTGTTTAAACGTTTTTTTGTAGTTAATTGTATTTTTGCCATTATTCTGATTAGCTCCATCGAAGTGCCCGTCAATAAAATTGCTCTCTGCTCGTCCAAATAACCCTTATCCTTTAATATTCTGCTCCAATAATTTGCCTCTCGAGCCTCTTTATAAGCATTTGAATTTTGAATTAATACTGTTCTATATTTGTTCTATAAGATACATACCTTACCAAACGGACGAAAAACCGTCATGGGGATAACTCCAAACCCTCGTCCTACGTCCTAATCGTCCTGATCGTCCTTATATCCCATGATTTTCTAAGTATTTAATTAAATGAATTATTAACTGATTGATTCGAAGACTTAATAAATATAATTCTTTCACTTTATTGCTGGGTAAATAGCCAATGTCTTCCGCTACATAAAGCATTGAACGAACTTCCGCGCAAGAACCTTTCGCGATCTTCAGAAACCTTAAAAACTCTCTGTCTCCTTTCCGATCAAACCCTTCTGCTATGTTATTCATGATCGAGATGCACGCTCTTTGTATCTGATCTTTAAATCCATAATCGCGACATCCTTTCAAATTACTGTAGACCTGACCAACAAGTTCACGCGAAAGTTTCCAGGCTAAAATATCTTCGAACTTATTAATTTTCATACCTATCTTAGGACGAGCAGGACGTTAGGACGATTAGGACGACCTCACAAAATCTTCAGAGAAAAGAGCCCCGACAAAATATCGAGGCGAGTGAGTGAGTTAAGGAAGTACACATTGAATGTTCTGCCAGCTGGCTTGGTTGGGAGTGTATGAGGCTCCACCCGAGAGTACGCCGGCTTGAACGCGACAGGCTTCCTGCAGACCGTTGCAGACGATGAAGGTGCCAATCGGGCAACTGGTCTGGTCGCAGTACCAGGCATCCTGCGGCTGACCGGTACCGGATGAAACTCCCGGTGCGAAGATGTACTTGGTGCCCTGGTAGGCATTACCCTTTTGGAAGATGAGCTCTCCGTTGCCAGACGATCCCCACGCCCAGCCGTGCCAAGAGAGATCCGGCACACCGCTCCAGCCAGGATAGTCGACCCAACCAAAGACGGAGAGGTTGTTGGTCTGACCGACGGGTGCGTTGATGATGAGCGTGGCCTGCCCCGCGATGCCTTTTGTCTGGCATGGACTCGATCCAGTACCAGCATCGACGACCGAGCCTCCGCTACCGCCAGCGTTCATTCCTCCGCTCCCGCTTGAGCCGCCGACGTTCGTTGAACCTCCGGTACCAGTCGATCCTCCCAAACCGGACGATCCTCCGAAGCTGGTTGACCCTCCAGATCCAGTTGACCCTCCGGTACCGTTGAGACCACCTGAACCTCCGACATTGGTTGATCCGCCCTGACCCGATGATCCGCCTTGGCCGGTCGATCCGCCGAAGCCGACGGATCCTCCTGAACCCGATGCACCGCCAACTTCTATCGAGCCTCCGTTGCCGCTCTGACCTGAACCGCCACTCCCGGCTGTTCCGCCAGCGTTGCTCATCCCGCCCGTGCCCGACGCTCCGCCTGATCCGCCGCTGCCCGCGTCAGGACAAACGCAAGGCTCGAAGGACTGACCATCACTACTGCAAACTTGAACGCCTTCGATGTTGCCGCCGCAGGCGCAGACAGAGGATGTGCCCGGCGAGCAGATCTGGCTGGGCACAGATGATCCGCACTGTTGGGTTTCGACGAGCGTGATGACCTCGCTCGACTTCTCTCCGGCTACCGCATCCAGCGTAGCCGGCTCAATCTCAAAGATGCACGCCGGCTTGTAGCCCAGAGCTTGAAACACATCCCAGTTGAAGATCGGACGGCGCAAACCAGCCTGATTGGCCACCGCTATTTCGCTCTGGCCTTTGCCTTTAACCAAAGCGCCGGGCCAAAAGCCAACCATTCCCTGATCCTTCAGGTCTCCGATCAGCGCGTTCTTCTGCGCGACCGGATAGTTCGCGATGTCGCTGTCCTTGTAACCCCAGGACAGGAAAGAATCGTAGGAGAGAAACGTGCGATAGCCCGTGGCTTCGAATCCGTTTCCCGGATAGAGCATGTAAACCTGCGATTCACCGTCGAGCTTGATAACCTTGGCGTCCAGGTACAGCGAAAACGGATCGAATTGGACTTGGGTGTAGCAGTTCAACGCCTGCGGCGGCATGTTGACCGCACAATTCGTGGGCAGATGCTGATAGCCGCTGACATCCAAGATCTGCTCCGGACCGACCACCAACCAGTAACCCGTGCCGTACTCTTGGAGCAAGGTCCCAATCGGATAATGCAAGGCTGTCGCGGCCTGCTCCGGATCACCGCCCGAAGTTCCCTCGAGCACTGACTGCAACTTGGGAATGAAAGTCGCGGGATCGGTGTAGTACTTCTTGTACTGGCCGACGCCTGACGTGTCATTGCCCCGGAACCAAGCCGACGGATCAATGGCTTTGGCTTCGGCCATGCTCTGCAACCTGACTCCCAGGTGCAAGTGCGGAGGACCGTCGCCGTTCAAAGCATCGCTCTGCACGTAGCCGATGACATCATCCGGACCGACATTGTCCCCGACCTGCCAACTGAGCGCGTTGCCTCCATTTGCTTGCGGAGTCTTGCGCTGATGACCGTAGATGGTCAAAAAAGACGTGATGGCTGTGGTCGTTCCGTTGCCGTTCGTGACGCTGAGGGGCGTGGCGAGCTTGTGCTCAATGACGATGACCAACGTGCCATAGCCGCTGGCCGGCCCGTAGAACACGATCTTGCCGCAGGTGATTGCGTGGATGGCTGTGCCCTCGGCATAGATGATGTCGTGACCCAGATGCTTGATGCCGTTGTATTCGGCGAGAAATCCTCGGTTGCCATAGAGCAAGTTCTGGAAATCCTCGACGGTGGTCGGGTAGCGCACGGCGTCGACCGTGCAACTTTGCGTGCTGGTCGAGCTGTTGGCATTGTGCGCGACGACTGAGCCTCCCGTCCCCTGCTTGGGTTCCAAGGGACCAATGTTGCCGCAATTCTCGACGGCAAGTGCCAAGAAGAACAACGTGAACAAACTGATTTTCAATGTACCAAACTTTTCCATGAGATTGCCTCCGGTTCCCTCCAATACGCGTCGTAGAGGAGACCAAAGCAATCTGGGCAAACAAACTCGGAACGGCTCTCTCCGGATTTTCGGCAAAATCCTGACCGCTTTGGCCACGATCCCATGACCGTTCCTGTCGCCAAATAAAGGCTGGAACTTAGTCGCTGACGTGCTACTAATCTCACGTAGCTAATGGGTTCGCGGCATTGTCTCAAACCGGTTTTGGACACCGGCTCTGGCCGAATAAATTTAGTTATACTCCTCCATCTTTGATGAAAAATCCCCTCCAGGACTCACCCTGCACCGTATGGTGCAGGGCTCACCGTTGATGTATAAAATCGCGCTTTTTAAAAAACTGTTAGCGAGCCAGTTACCGTACCAGCTCGCGGCAGAGACCAACGCCCGTTTAGCTCATTGGTCCCACCAAGCTTTGACGCGCTGTATAACCGTCGTCGTTCCGAGTCTGTTGCTTTCGAGGTGCGAAGCTGTGAAGCCTCACTTACAGCGTGCGATGATTTGCGTCCATGGTCAATTTTTGTTGTCAGTGACAACGGACAAACTTCAACTCAACGTCCTACACGTCCTAATCGTCCTGATCGTCCTTACGATTTGTCATGACAAAAGAGTTTAACATCGTTCATTTTGTTATTTTACTTTTGACAAAAATCACGTTCATCTGTGGAAAAGTTCTTTTTTCCGCGCAACTTAAAATAAATATAGACGAGCAGTGCATAAGTCGCGACGAGCAGGATTAAGTTCATGCGTTGCATGGGAATGGAGAGCCACGGCAAATAATTCGCGAGACTGGCTGACCAAAAAATTATTTTTGACACGCCTAAAGCCGGCAATGAAACTGCCTGCCAACCTGGCAACTGACCCCAAGCCGCGCTCAAAGCTCCAAACAGCATGGCCCACGGCACGAGGGGCACGGCGATCAAGTTAGTTATCAATCCGGCCAGCGAGACGCGCTCAAAAGCAAAGGCCATATAAGGCGTGGTCATCAGAGTTGCGGAGGCAGTCGTCGCCGCGGCTTCGCGCAAACCACCCGCCGCTGGAATCAAATTGAGTTTTCGACTCATGACGGGCGACCAAATCATGAGGCCAACGGTCGCCAAGAAAGACAAAGCAAACCCAGCGTCAAAAGCCAGCATCCATGGATCAATCAAACAAAGCACAAAAGCCGAAACCAATAAGACGTGCCAAGTCCGCGGCCGGCGGCCGACCTGCCGCGCAAGCAATACCAGCCAGCCCATGACTGCCGCGCGAGCCACCGACGCCGAAAAGCCGGTGAAGGTGACGTACGTCATGAGTATAATAGTGGTTATCCAAAAAGCTTGCCGTCTCCAGAGCCCGAATCCCAGCAAAACCGCGAAAACAATCGACGCGACGATGGTGATATTTGAGCCGGAGACGGCAATCAAGTGCGTTAGCCCCGCGCGGCGGAAAAGATCGTTGGATTTTTGAGACATTCCCCGCTCGCCATACAACATGCCCGCGATTAACGCCCCGTCTTCACCGGGCAAGACAGACATGATGCGTCGATTGGTCCAAACTCTAAGGTCCGCGAATGACTGTCGCACATCCCACCAAGCCGGGGGTGAGATGATCGCCAACTCTTTAGGCGTGCATTGAGCTTGGGCCTGGTGCCGACGTGACGCAAAGCGTCGATCCAGCTCGTCGGGTTTTTGTTCAACTGGTTTTAACGCGCATGAAAAGCGGATCGTCGAACCGACGGGGATGTCGGATTTGAGGTTAAGGGTGATGCGAGTCTGTGAGTTGATTCCTCTGTCTTGATGTAAAACATCAAGACTGTCCCCTTTCGCAAAGGGGACGAGGGACACGATCGCTTGGGTGCCATAAAGGCCGTCGGTGACGTTTTGGACGTTGACAGTGTAGGTCTGCGTCTCACTCGCCTGAATAATCGCCGGTACGGCGACGTCGAAGCGCCACAGGCCTAAGAGGCAAACACCAAAAACCAAACAACAATGTCCAAACAAACGAGCTTTAAACACCAAAAAACCAAAAACTAAAAATACGACGGCCAGCAACCACCAGACTAAAGTCGGAATGTTGGTGAGAGGGAAAAATGAATGAATTGTGACGCCAAAAAGATAGGCGGCCATGACCACGGCTGGTTTTTGTTTATCAAAAAAACTCATACCATTACTTTAAAGCGGGCTTACAATCCGTCTCATACCCGGATTCGTGACATGCGTATAAAGCTGCGTGGTTCTTATGCTCTGATGGCCTAATAGTTCTTGGACATATCTGACGTCTACGCCATTTTCCAAAAGATGCGTGGCAAAACTGTGACGCAAAGAATGAAATGTGGCGTCTTTTTGGATACCCGATGTTCCAAGGGCCCGTTCGAAGACGATTTGAGCCGTTCTCTCAGTCAACCGCCCGCCGCGTTCGCTGGCAAATACATAATCATCACCTAAACGACCGGCGGTCAGCCGTCTTAGATCGTCCAACAAAGAATGGGGCAAGACTGTCAGACGATCCTTATTGCCTTTAGCCCGCTTAAGATGGATGGTCAACTCATCCAAATTCAAATCATTGATCTTCAGTCTGACCACCTCGCTTACCCGCAATCCGGAGCCATAAGCCAGCGCGATCATGATCCGATGTTTCAAATTATTGATAGTTCCTATAACTCGAGAGATTTCTTCACGTGAGAGGACAACCGGCAATCTCTTGGACCTTTTTGCGAATTTAAGCCGTATGTCATGCCCATTTTTTAAGACATCCCTATAATAGAATTTAATAGCATTCAAATATAGATTGACCGTCTGCGGCGCCAGGCCTTTTGCCTGTTTACTTAGCAAAAATCGTCGTATATTCTCCACGTTGCCGGCATCTGTTGCCGTCGGATCCTCAACCAGATAGTCTTTAAGGCAGGCAAGGTACGCTTTTATGGTTTTTGGGCTATAATTACGCAAACGCATCTCTTCGGACACACGATTCAATGGTTCTTGAAACATAAAACCTCACTTAATATTTAGTGAGGCCTGCTCGCTTTCGCACCTTATCCATTCTATACAAATTTTCGCCTAGCTGACAAGATGTGCATATCTATACGAAATGTTTTCGTATAGAAACTAGTTAGCTGAAATATTCCTTTTCTTTTCTGGGCTATCGCCCAAATTGTTTTAAAAAATTTTTAAATTTCTTTTTCTTTAATTATAGAGGGGAATATGGAGTTTTCTCCGCTCCGCTACGAAAACACTTATTTTATGAGGGGGGCTGTCTGGCTTTTGCCAGCCAGTTCGGATGTTTTCTCCGCTCCCGCTGGTCGCTCCGAAAACCTTATTTTATATGAAGCGCTAACGCGCTATAATACAGCGGAAGTCAAACTTAATTTAAGCTATGCCTACACTAAACTGGATTGGAAAAGAAGCAGTAGTAAACCACGACAAAGAGGTTCCTTTTCGATTACTCAAAAAAGTTAAATCCGCTTCCGTAGGCAATTCTCAAAATTTGGTAATTCATGGCGATAATCTTGAAGCACTCAAGGCTCTCATGCCTTTTTACATAGGCAAGGTCAAATGTATTTATATTGATCCACCCTACAACACGGGCAACGAAGGTTGGGTTTACAACGATAAAGTTAATTCACCAAAAATTAAAAAATGGCTGGGAAAAGTCGTTGGAAGAGATTCAGAAGATCTTTGCCGACATGACAAATGGCTTTGCATGATGTATCCGCGCGTAAAACTTTTGAAAGATTTACTTAGTGATGACGGCGCAATCTTCGTATCTATTGATGATGTTGAACAATCGAATCTTCGCGCTTTACTCGATTGTATTTTTGGGGAAGATAATTTTGTGACAAATGTAATTTGGGAAAAAAACTACTCCCCAAGAAATGATGCAAAATACTTTTCAGCATCACACGATTTCATTCTTGTTTATGCAAAATCCAAAGCAAAATGGACTCGTAATTTGTTGTTAAGAACCGAGAAACAAAATAAATACTACAAATTTGACGATAACAACGGCAGGGGTTTATGGCGACCTGATAACGTTTTGGTCAAAACTTTTTCTGAATCAGGTGTGTTTGGGATAAAAAATCCCAATACTGGTGAAGTGTCCTATCCCCCAAAAGGTAGTTGCTATCGCTTCAGCGAAGAAAGAGCAAAGCAGCTTTTGAAAGAAAATAAGTTTTATTTTGGGAAAGATGGAAAAGGCAAACCTCAGTTGAAACGCTATTTGTCAGAAGTAAAACAAGGTGTCGTTCCACAAACTATCTGGCGATATGAAGAAGTTGGACATAATCAAACTGGAAAAAATGAATTAAACAAGCTAGTTGACATGAATGTTTTCGATTCTCCAAAACCTGTCAGCTTAATCAAACACATACTACAAATAGCAACTGATAAAAATGATCTCGTTCTGGATTCATTTGCAGGTTCTGGAACAACTGGTCATGCCGTTTTAGACCTAAACAAAGAGGATAGCGGTGATAGAAAATTTATTCTTGTTGAAATGGAAGATAAGGTTGCAAAAGACGTAACGGCAGAGCGTGTCAAACGTGCGATAAAACAATACGATTACAAGGACGGCTTTGAGTATTGTGAACTCAGCAAACCTCTTTTTGATGAAGAAGGGCAAATCGAAGACACTTGCGACTTCAACCAATTCGCAACCTACATTTACTTTACTGAAACGCAAACCAACATAGACCCTGCAAAAGTATCGGCAAATTATATCGGCGAATATGCAGAAACCGAGTATTATCTGATCTACAAAGAGAAAGGCGAAAATGTATTGAGCAAGTCCTTTTTGAAAAAGCTACGAAAAACCGACAGCACAAAAGTTATTTACGCCGACAAGTGCATGCTCGACGAAGCCACGCTTGAAAAACACAATATCGTATTCAAACAAATTCCTTATGAAGTTAAAGTTTACTAAACTATGGAAATCAACGTTGATAAAATCAATTTTCACCCGATTCTAAAAGATATAGAAAATATATTTTGGTTTTTTCTACTCTCAATTAGAGCTCTATCTGATTTCGATATACAAAATATTCTAAAAACTAAGAATAGCACACAAGATGGTTATGCAAGTTTTAATCAAATGCTAGAAAAATTCAACAAAGCGACAAATTTAAAAATAGAAAAAAATGGGAATATTGCTACGTCAAAATTGAATATTCTCAATGAAATGACTCTGATGGGCAAAGCAATGGCAATTCTTACTTACGATTTTCTATCGCTCTCAAAATATAACGCGAAAATCAATCAGGATAATGAGTTTCAATTCTTACGACACATTAGAAATGGAGCGGCACACTACAATAAATTTAATCTAAAAGACGAAAAAGGTGTTTGGAAAATTAAAGAAGACGAAGTCGTAGAATGGAATGGGAAGAAGATAAACCGAGAATTACAAGGCAAAGAGGTATTTGGTGATTTTATATCAATATTTGATATTTTTATATTAGCAAAGTATTTTTCAGATAAGTTGATTTCAATCGATAATCAAACTACATAACTTTATGGAACTCAAAAAATATCAACAATCAGCGTTAGACAAGCTCAAAGCTTATCTCAAAGGCATAGAAGCCGTCGGACCAAAATATGCTTTCATGGGCGAAACCGACCGGCCGTATCATGGCGACTTTTTCGGCGATGTGCCTTTTGTTTGCGTCAAAATCCCGACCGGCGGAGGGAAAACGCTTGTTGGCTGTCATGCCCTCAATGAAATCATGCGCTCTTTCCTCAAGCACAAAATGGATAGAGGTATTGTGATGTGGTTTGTGCCATCCGAAGCCATAAAAACTCAAACGCTGAAGAAATTTAAAGACCGTAACGACTGGCACAGACAGGTTTTAGACGAGGCCTTTCAGAACGGCGTGCGTATTTTTTCAAACGAAGAAGCGTTGCGAATAAGAAAAGAGGATGTGCAGGACAATCTTTGCGTTATCATTTCCAGTTTGGAGGCTTTCCGTAAAGAAAAAACCTTGCAAAAGAAATACAAAGTTTATCAGGAAAACGGCTCGCTCTTGAGCCATTTTGAAAATCTCGACGACCGCGACGACTTGGAAAAAGACGAAGAAGGCACAATCATAAACTCACTCGCAAATGTCGTCCGCATGAGCAACCCGCTTGTAGTGATTGACGAAGGGCATAAAACCCAAACCGAACTATCGTTTGATTTTCTAAATAATTTAAACCCGAGTTTTGTCATTGAATATACCGCTACACCACGCTCTGGCAGTAATATTTTGGTGGACATTTCCCCTGCCGAACTCAAAGATGAGCAAATGGTGAAAATTCCGCTTGTACTTGAAAGCTCCGCCCAATGGCAAAATGCCGTTGCTCGCGGACTTGAGAAACGAGCCGAACTTGAAAAAGAAGGCAAGAAAAATACAGGCGAATACATACGCCCTATTGCCCTTATCCAAGCGCAGCCAAAGAGTAAAACACAAAATAACGTGACATTTGAACAGATCAAAGAGTATTTGCTTTCCGCTAAAATCTCCGAAGAAGAAATTGCGATCAAAACATCCGACCGAAACGATTTAGAGGGCGTGGATTTATTCAGCAAAAAATGTAAAATCCGTTACATCATAACCGTTAGCGCACTCGCCGAAGGATGGGATTGTTCTTTTGCCTATGTTCTTATTTCCGTTGCCAATGTCGGCGCGAAAATCGCCGTTGAGCAGATCATCGGACGTATTATCCGCATGCCGTATGCTAAACGAAAGAAAAACGAGGCATTAAACCGCTCTTACATTTTCGCTTCCGCCAAAAACTTCAACGAAGCCGCCGGCAACATCATTTCAGGACTCGAAAGAAATGGCTACAGCAAAATGGATTTGATCGGTGCTTCGTCAAACGGCAATACGGCACAAGACCCGAAAGAAGTAAATCGAGCTGTGAAAAAGGATTTTGCCGTGCCGATGATGAGCTTGGAAGATGAAAAACTTACTTTTGAAGAACTGATCGGTGAAGATTTTGAACTGGCCAAACAAAACTCCGAGTTTGATTTTGAAATTCATTACGACAATGACGGCCGCGCCATTATTGATATTGAGGACGATAACAAATGGCACAAAGGCAAACAGCAAATTCTCAATCTCACTTACCGAGACAAAAACTTTTCAAAGCAGGAATTGGTGCAGTGGCTTGATAAAAAGCTCCGCTTCACACTGCTTGATAAGCCTAACAAGGTAAAATTCATTGATAAAGCCGTTGATTATCAGCTCAAGCAAAAATCTTTGGCCGAGCTTTCCGTCAATCGGTACTTGTTCCTTGATCGCTTAAATGAAGCTATAAAAAGCGTTCTTGAAGCGTACGCAAAAAAACGTTTTATTGAGTTTATAACCAAAAAGAAAATTGCGACCAAGACATTTGATAGCTTCCCTGAAACAATCACTCTCAAAGAGCAGATACCGCAGGAGTTCAACAAAAATTACTACGAAAAAATCGACAAGTTGAACAAAGAGGAGTTGAGTTTTGTTGAACGCTTAGATCTAGACAGCTTGCCGAATGTCGAGTTTTGGGTTCGCAATCGTGAAAAACAAGACCCCTTCTTTATTCAAGGCTGGAAGAAAGGCAAATTTTACCCCGACTTTGTCGCGCTCACCAAAAAAGGCAATATCGTTGCCCTTGAATGGAAAGGCGAAGACCGAATCAGCAACGAAGATACTGGATACAAAGTTGAGATGGCCGAAGAATGGGTAAAACTCGGCAAGGGCAAACTCCATTTCTTTTTGGTACACAACGGGAATGTGGAGGAGGTTTTGAGTGAATTAAAGAAATTATGAGATGGCTAAAAGAGATAGATTCATAGAAGAATACAGAAAAGATTTTGATCTCTACAAAGAATATGTTGAGACTCTTCAAGATGTTCTAAAAAAATTACTTGATAAATATAAAATCCAAGCTCAAGCCGTCCAAGGAAGAACAAAAGATATTGAATCGTTAAAGCTCAATTTAAAAGGCAATCAATACAAAAGCAAAACTATACAATCCACAAGAGAAACTATCGACTTAGCTGCTTGCAGGGTTATTTTTTACCTCGATAGAGACATCGAAAAATTTAAGAATGTACTTTTTAACGAATTTAAAAATCAAGAAACCAAAAATAAATGGTCAAAAAATAATTACAACGCATATCATTTTATTGGCTCTTTCTCCGAGGAAAGAACAAAATTATCAGAATACGAAAAGTTCAAAGACCTAACCTTTGAAATTCAACTTACTACCGTTCTATATCATGGCTGGAATGAGCTTGAACATGACCTTTTCTACAAAGATAAAGCCAAGCTAAAAAAGGTATTACCTGCAAAATTCAAGGAATTAAAGGAAATTGCAGAAGGCATAATGGAAAAACAACTTAAAAAAGCACAAAACTCTTGGAGCTATATTTACGAACAGTATGAGCTTGCAGCCGAAGGAAAAACAATTTTTGATATTAAAAATCTACAACAATTGTCATTGTCGGATAACAACAATGAAATACATAAAAATCTAGAAAGATTTAATAAAATTACTGAGGAGGTTAGAGACATACCAGAGGAACAAGATTTAAAAACGTTGCTCGAACTTTTGAAAAGCATTTTAAAAAAGGCACGGAAAAATAAGTACAAAGAAGAAAAAACATTATTTGGCAAATTTAAAGGGAAAAAATATTCCGACATAGCAACTCTTGTTATTGAACTTTTGGGCTATTTAAAATACAAAAACATAGATCTGATTTTTAGTTTCGTAATCGAAATATACCCAGAACAGCCAAAGGAAGTACAAAACAAAATCGAGGAATTAATAAGTAAAACTGCAGCATTTAATCTC
>Ga0172379_10000812_pt1 | contig 72620 bp, 76 predicted proteins | sample GrowelOW334metaG_FD_119756 | JGI IMG/M metagenome (GOLD analysis project Ga0172379, IMG submission 119756) | Groundwater microbial communities from an aquifer near a municipal landfill in Southern Ontario, Canada - Groundwater well OW334 metaG | ecosystem: Environmental > Aquatic > Deep...
GCTTTCTCGTGAGTTTCAAATCCTGGTGAGGTTCTTCGTTTACCATCGAATTAAACCACATAATCCACTGCTTGTGCAGGTCCCCGTCTATTCCTTTGAGTTTTAATCTTGCGATCGTACTTCCCAGGCGGTTCTCTTACCGCGTTAGCTAAGCCACCATGAGGGTCGATACTCATGATAGCGAGAGAACATCGTTTAGGGCGTGGACTACTGGGGTATCTAATCCCATTCGCTACCCACGCTTTCATATTTCAGTGTCAGTAATGTTCCAGTAAGCTGCCTTCGCTTTTGGTGTTCCCCATAATATCAACGGATTTCACCCCTACACTATGAGTTCCGCTTACCCCTAACATACTCTAGCCATGCCGTTTCGAATGCTGTCTCCAAGTTGAGCTCAGAGGTTAGACATTCGACTAACACAACCACCTACATATCCTTTACGCCCAATAATTCCGGATAACGCTTGGGCCACTCGTATTACCGCTGCTGCTGGCACGAGTTTTGCAGGCCCTTATTCATGAGGTACCGTCAATAAACTTCTTCCCTCATAAAAGATCTTTACATACCGAAGCACTTCATCGATCACGCGGCGTCGCTCCATCAGACTTTCGTCCATTGTGGAAGATTCTCGACTGCAGCCACCCGTAGGTGTATGGGCCGTGTCTCAGTCCCATCGGTGGAGGTCAGGCTCTCACCTCTCCTAAGCGTCATAGCCTTGGTAAGCCATTACCTTACCAACTAGCTGATACTGTTTAAGCCGCTCCCATAGCGATAAATCTTTACTCTTGCGAGACCATCACGTATTACTCCACCTTTCGGTGGGCTATTCGTGACTATGGGGTGCGTTCCTAAATATTACTACCTCGTTTGCCACTAAACTGTCAGACTTCCATATTTCCCTCATCTTGTTTGTATTGCTACTCCCTTGATTCGTTCCATACTTCCGTCTGATTAGTTCCGTTCAACTTGCATGCCTTATCCACGCCGCCAGCGTTCATCCTGAGCTAGGATCAAACTCTATTTAATAGAGTGTGACAAAAGAAAAACAAAAAATGCACAATGTTTATGTAATGTATTTGAAGCGCCACTCGCACGGCTACTTTCTATTTCTAGAGGTTTGTGCGATGGCTTCTATTTATGATGACAAAGTGACTACTATAACCACATACTGTTTTATCAGTACGAAGTAGGACCATTTTATAGGAAAGATAAGGAAAAGTCAAGGAATTGCTACGGGTTATATAAATAGGTTATTAAATCGTAAATAAATCATTAAAAAACAATTTTGCATGGTCTAAAAATCTGTTAAACTGGATATTAATTATGGCAGAAAACTCCACACCGATTATTGCAATTGATGGGACCTCCTCCTCTGGAAAAGGTACAGTTGCTTACCTCTTAGCTAAACATTTTGGATACAACTATTTAAACTCTGGTGCGCTTTATCGTTTAGTTGCTTATGAGGCTATCTCGAGTGGAGTTGAACTTGATGATACAGAAAGACTAATAAATATTGCTAAAAATCTTGAAGTAACATTTGAAGGTAAAAAAGTGATAGTCAATGGTGATGATGTTTGGCCAATCATTGGCACACAAACTTATGGCAACCCAGCAAGTATTGTTAGTCGCATACCGGAAGTGCGTTACGCTTTATTTGAAAAGCAACGTTCTATGATACAAGCCCCTGGCCTTGTTGCTGAAGGGCGTGATATGTGTACCAATATATTTAAAGACGCAAAAGTAAAAATATATTTTGATGCAGACGCAAGAGTTCGGGCGGAGCGTAGATTTAAAGATGAAGAAACAATTCACAGCGGAAAAACATTTGAGCAAATTTTTGAAGAAATTATAGAACGAGATGAGCGAGACAAGAACAAAGAAGTAGGCGCACTATTTCCAGCGGAAGACGCTCGTATCATAGATTCAACAAATATGAATAGAGAAGAAGTTTTTGAAGCATGTGTTGATTGGTGTAAAGAGAAAGGTTTATAAAAAATGAAGCGCGACCATTGGTCGCGCTTTTTTAAAATTAAACAGAGTCAACGCTCTTTTATTTTAAGCAACATTAACTTAACCGCCATTGACCAATTTACTTCTGTAAAGTGTATTCTGCCAGTTACGATTTTACTATTCATGATGTTGCGAACAATAAACTCGTCTGCTGGCATCATCTGTTTATACGGGGCATTATTCACCGAAAAAAGTTTTGGTAATCCCATCTCTTTTGATTCAACTGGAACACCAACATACTCTTTTGCCAGAAAAAAGAAAACTTCCATATCGCGAATATGCGAAACATTCCCTGGCCAGAAAAACTCCACCTGACCAACAGGAATTAAATCTTTAGTTTTCACAGCAACACCACATTCATCAAAAGTTTCCCGCGTGGCAGTATGAAAAATAGATTCATCACCCTCCTCCCATTTCCCACCATAACCATTCATTTTCGGAGATTTTTTGATGGCCTCTCCGTTATTTTTATGAATGTCTTGCTTTTTTTGTGCTAAATAAAACTCACTTTCATTTGCTTTATTTAAAAGAAAGAGAACCGTTGCGCATCCCGCATCAAGCTTTTGATCTGGACTGATAATCATCATTAACTCCTAAAATTGAACACCTGCCACACATACTACGCCTTTATTTTTGCTTTGTAAATTTAATCGCTGTAATGGAAATAATTGCTGAAAATACAAACAAAATAGCTGCCATAAGAGGGAGTGTCACAAAACCAAATTCAAATAATGTGGGCTTGGCACAATCAATTGTACTTGCTACAACAGGACATGGTAAAAGCTCTGAATACCCCATTTGAAGATAATGATGATATATGGCAATTATCAACCCAACCAATGAGAGGGTTAGTGTGTATATGAAAATTTTTCGGTCATTTTTATACCATGCGAGTCCATAAAGAAATATCTGTGAATACAAGAACACTCTTTGGAACCAACAAAGTCCACACGGTAGAACACCTAAGTAATCAGAATAAGTCAAAGTAAAAAATGCGCCGCCTAGAGATATAAAAAATCCGATAGGTAGAGCGTATTGAGCAATGAAAGAAAGGACAGGGTTATCTTTCTTAGTTTTTAATGTCACTATTAATAAACACACCCAAACAATAGCCAGCATTATGCCAATAATAGTCCCCAATGAAAGATAATAATTAAGAAAAGCGAAAAGGGCTTCTTTTTCTGGTGTCATAATAGGTACATTATATAGTTTTTAGCTAATAGATACCAGTGAACACAAAAGCGCGACCTTCGGTCGCGCTTTTGTGTTCACAATATTCTTTAGAAAAAGTCAGAAATTATTTTAGATACAAAGCACGGAGAAAAGTTTTTAGGAGACGTACTTAATAGTACGTTGAGTAAAAACTAGAGGCTCCGTAAAGAAGTAGATGAAATGATTTATGACTTTTTACTGTTCCAAATGGTAAGAAGTGGAGACGCCACAAAGATTGATGAGTAAGTTCCCACCACCATACCAATCATAAGCGTTAACGTAAAATACTTTGTTGTAGCTGGACCAAACACATAAAGCGCAACAAGAGCTAAGACAACCGTTACAGATGTGTTAATTGAACGAGTAAACGTTTGCTTCAAACTCTTACCAACTATTTCATCAAATGAACCTTTTGATAATTTTAGATTTTCACGAATTCTATCAAACACCACAATCTTATCTGAAATTGAAATACCGATAATTGTAAGAAGAGCAATCACAAACAGTGTATCTACCTCTGCTCCATACTTATGTGAAAGAATCACATATACTCCAGTCGGCACAATAATATCATGAAGAAGTGTAACCATAGCAATTATCCCATATTTCCATGATGGAACTGGATGAGAAACTGCGCGGAAAGAAAATGCGATAAAGGATAGAATTGCGAGTACCACAACAACAAGGGCAATAATTGCCTTTTTTGTCATTTCGGCGCCAAGTGTCGCTCCTACAGTTGAAACTTGTGTGAATTGGAATGGATAATTTCCACCATCATTACCAATAGAAGAAATAATTGGTGAAATTTCTTCATATGTCTTTCCAGATACAAATCTGTAAGTATTATCCCCTGTTTTATAAAGAGTGATATCTGACTTAGCAAACGTATCACTTGAAAGTGTAGGTACAGATTTTTCGTAAGTAATATCAATTACTGACCCTCCAGTAAAATCAACGCCGCGTTTGATACCGTATACATTCATGAGTGCACCCGAAGCAATTACAAGTGCGATTGATAGTCCGATAAAGAATGCTTTGTATTTAATGATGAACATACAATTTAAATTATTTAAGATTAAAACCAGAACTGAATAAGAACTTCATCAATCGACTTGTTGATTTATTTGCAATAGCTCTCATAAATACACGAGTGATTAATTGTGCTGAGATAAGTGATACAACTGCACCGAGGAAGAATGTAAATGCAAAACCTTTCACTACTGAGGTCCCCATCCAGAAAAGTATTATAGAAACTATAATAGCTGCAATATGTGAATCACGAATTGATGTCCACGCACGAGAGAAACCTGCTTCAACAGCATCAATTAATCCCTTTCCATTTCGTATTTCTTCTTTCATACGTTCAAACGTGAGTACGTTAGCATCTACAGCTAAACCAACAGAGATAATAAATCCTGCGATACCAGCTGATGTAAGAGTTACAGGAATAAGCTTGAAGAGTGTAAGCATGAAAGCGCTATAAGCAACAAGTGCAAGTGACGCCATAAACCCAGGAAGACGGTACCAAACAATCATAAACAAAACAACAAGAAGGAATCCAATTATTGACGCTTTAATACCTGCATCAACTGCAGATGTTCCGAGAGTTGGTCCAACAACATTTGTTCCTGAAAGAGTTACTGGAAGTGGTAATGCTCCAGAATTAAGACGTCCAACCAATGTTCTAGCTTCATCGATAGTGAATGTTCCAGTTATGACAGCTTTACCTCCGGTTATTTCTTCGTTAACTGTTGGGGCAGATATTGGCGCGCCGTCTAAGAAGATAGCCACTTGCTTACCGATATTAGCCTTTGTGATTTGCGCAAAAAGTTTACTACCTTCTGCGTTGAAAGTAAGCCCGATGCTTGGACGGTTTGTTGTTTGATTAAACTCAAGAGTTGCTTTGTCTAGATAACGACCAGTAAGCGGAGTTAGTGTGTAATCTGTTATAAGAGAAAGCGTTGATGTTCCACTGTCTGAAACAGTATTTTTAGGAACACGAAAATCAAGAACTGGTGTTTCTCCAATCATCTTTTCCGCTGCAACAACATCAGTTACACCAGGGAGTTCAACTATTAACCTCCATTCTTTAGAAAGACGAGAGTAAGATGTAGTGACCGTTGGTTCACGAACACCAAACAAGTTAACGCGACGCTCAACAACGTCACGCAGAGCGTTTACACTTTCAGTTACATCTGTCCCAGCTGGAAGAGAGCTTGTTTCTATTTTATAAGTAAGGGCTGAACCTCCAGCGAGATCAAGTCCTAATACAAAATCTTTTCCACCTTTAACCAAAAAATATCCAATGGCCAACACCGCAAATATCACCCATATAGCTTGTACTCTGTATTTCATAGCAATCGCTTCAAATAAGTTAAATAATAATCTAATACTATCATTATATGAATAATCTTGCACATCTCTTTGTATAAAAACAAAAATAGCATATATACTGCAATAATAAGGTAAATATTAGAAAAACTTGACAAAATCAATTAAAAGGAGTATAGTGAGAAAGATAGGTTTTGTGCTTTCATTTAAAGTTTGGAATAGATTTCAGACTTTAACAAAAGCATTTCCTAGTTCTTTGAGTTTTAAACCATGCCCTACGGGCGAAAGGAGAACGGTCATGAAAATGATCACCAAAAACCGCGGTCGCTTCGCGATCGCTCTCGCAATCGTTGCCATCACGCTCACTCTTGTGGCTTGTGGCGGTGGTGGAGGTTCATCCCCCACCCCCACACCTGCTCCGACACCTGCAACTGGCAGCATCACCGCAACAAATTGCGCTGTGCCTGACGGTGCAAATGCCTGCAACTCAACTGTGTCTTGGACAACGGACAAAGCCGTTTCTCCACGAGTGACGGTCGGTGGTGTCAGCGTCTCAACGCTGGCAAACTCTGGTGCAACACCGAGTTCATTCTCGGTACCACTTGGGATTACAGCCATCGCGGTTGCAGATGGAACCACAGTTCTCGACACAACCGATGTTGTGGCGGCCTGCGGGACCAGTTCGGCAGAGGTCAACGGCATCTGCCAACCAACAGCCTGGTGGCCACCTGCAGTGATTCACCCAATTGGCGAAAAAGTTATCGGGTTGAACATTCTTCCGGACTCATCGTTCAACATCGGCGATGAAGGCTGGAAAGCAGCTGTTCAGGATGGCACAATCAAAGTGGTTGACACCGGCTCAGTCATGACCGGTTACAACACAGATCCGATTGTGTGGATGACCTTCAAAAGAAAGGACAACCTGCTGTTTTGCACAACCCCTGTCTTCAAAAAAGACGGTAGCCCAATCGGTAGCTTTATCTATGCAAACAGTGTTTGCAACACAGAAGAGATCGACTGGACTGTCGGCACCCAAGACGGACTCATTCGCCATTCCCCAGTTCGCGGCGAATGCTATCAGTACAAATGGGACCAAGTAGCCGGAAACTTTTCCGACACAGTGGTATCCTGTCCGTAACGGATAGCATCTGAAACGAGATTAGCCTCACACTTACAAGTGTGAGGCTTTTTTTATCCACAGTGTAAAAAATAAAGTATTATTTATATAATTTAAAACAAGCTATACTACAGTTATGAAAAAAACAAGATTCTTTTTTATAACTTTTATTATTTCAATAGCGACAGCTACCAGTGTATATGCCAAAACCGCAACACTTGGTCAATCTGTTATTCTTAATTATTCATCTTCAAATGCTTCGACTTGTAGTCAAATCAATACACCGTTAGGTTATCCAACTTTTTTTCCAGCCGCAAACACAGCTGGTTCATACACATTAACCGCTGGAAACTCTGGTACCTTTACCCTTACTTGCAGTAACGCTGGTGGCAGCACATCTGCAAGCGATGTCTTGACAGTCACCACTCCAGCACCTACTGTAACCATAAGTCAATTCTCTCCATCAACAATATCTACAGGGCAAGCTTCATCTCTTTCATTTAGTTCTACAAACGCAACATCATGTAGTGGCTCTGGTATTATTGATGAAAACTTAGGTACCAGCGCTACAAACCTTTCTACAGGAGCAATGAACACAGCTGGTGTTTACTCTCAATCAATTACTTGTACAGGACCTGGTGGTACAGGCACAGCTGGACCAGTGTATCTTACTGTAAGTAATCCAACGGGTGCGTTAAATTTAACCCCTTCTTCTTGCGTAATATCAGCTAATGGTAGCACTTGTACATCAGTAGCATCTTGGACAACAACTGGTGCGACTGCTCCAATATTAAAAGACATGAACGTTGGTTCAACATTATCAACTTCACCGAATTCAACTGGATTAACTGTTTGGGTTGCTTATCCTTACACAACTTTTAATTTGCAAGAACAAAACGGGAGTAGAATCTATAGCACAAAAACAGTTACATCAAGCTGTATAGCTGGAAGCGCTTGGGATGCACCAACCAATAAATGTAAAGCTCTACCACCAACTGTTAATGCAACATTGTCTGGTCAAAATACACCATTAGGAACAATCAGTTTGACTTGTACAAACTCTAACTCATGGTCTGTCGTACGTACCGAAGGTGGTTTCACAAAAACTGGAACAGGTTCTACTGCTTTAGTTAGCATAACAGACTCAGGTAACTACACTGTTAATTGTATCGGGTGGGACGCTACGGCAACAGCCGCGTTATTCTATGCTTCATACGCACTATTACCAGCCGACATGTCTATAATAGCTATGCCAGTTACAATACAAGCCGGTTCAGCAAGTTCTATTTCATGGAGTGTTACAAACGCTACGACGAGTTGTATGATTACTGCCGCCCCTGTATGTTCTGGAACATGTTCTCAATCTAGACTAGACGCTGTAGCTGTAATTAATTCAACATTACAAACAGGCAAAACAGATGCTAATGATATATATAACCTCACTGGTTCTCTTAGAACAATAAAAAATGCCATACAAACGGTAGCCCCCGCTAACAATCCTACCGGACTTAAAGCTCTTGGTAAAAAGACAATGCCAATTAATTTCACCACTGATTTTACTTTAGACTGTGGACCAGGAAATGCCTATCAAACACTTACCCCAAAGAAAGTTAGAGTGCAGGTAACAAACGAAACACAAGGATAAGGTTTAGTAATTTAAAATAAATAAATGGCGCGCCTACGGCGCGCCATTTATTTTTACTATTCCATACAAACCCAACTTTTATATACAACTTTTAGTGTGATATACTTTTCTCATGTTCAACATTTGGCCTTACCTTTTACGACTTGCTGTCGCTCTATACTTCATTTATCCACACGCTCAACAGATGATGTTGGGGGCAAAAAAAGTTAAGCTGGCAGTCTTTGGGTGTATAAATGAATACATACCAACAACTGTAGCCTTCACTCTGTGGCACTCATTCTTTATTGTTCTTGGTGTTCTTATTCTTATATGGCCACGACCAATATTACCTCTTATTGTTGTACTAATGTTTTTGTCTAGTGAACTATATATTAATTTTTCTATGCATAGTTACACTGGTGCGAACATGCTTATCTTTATTCTGATACTAGTAACTCTCTCATTAATTATTTATCATTCAAGACCACAGTTTAGATAATTTGTAAGCGCTGATTTATTCGCCGTCTCCGCCCTTATGAATATAAACGACTCGATCTCATCAATCAACCGAATAACACCTGACCATAGTGAGGGTTTAAAGCGACTTAATATAGAAACAATTAGGGATTTGTTGTATCACTTCCCTACCCGATATGCAGACATTCGTGAAGAAAGTCATGTTTCTCACATAGAGAAAGGTCAAGCTGTGACAATTTATGGTGTAATGGAGAAGGTTTCTGTAAAAAGAAGTTTTAAAGGTCATGTACCAATGACTGAAGCACGTATTGCAGACGATACCGGGGTGGTACGCTGTGTTTGGTTCAATCAAGCATATATAGGAAAAATGTATCCAGATGGTACTAAAGTAAAAGTATCTGGCACAGCAAATGAAGATAGTCGTGGAATCTTTCTTTCTAACCCAACAATAGAAAGACTAACTGAACTTCCTGAACACGGAGACTCGCTTTTTGCTTCATCGGTTGCACCTGAATTTCTCACTCCAGTTTATAGAGAAACTAAAGGGGTATCTTCACTTTATCTTTACACTTTAATAAAAAAAGCTGTAGCAGGTGGTGTACTTGATGATGTCTATGACCCGATTCCAACACATATAACTAAAAAATTACACCTACCTGAATTAAAAGACGCCCTACTGTACATTCATTTCCCTAAAAATGAATCCCTAACGATTGCTGCTCGTAAAAGATTTGCCTTTGAAGAAATTTTTTACATGCAATTAAAACAATACCAAGAAAAGGTTGAAGCAAAACATTCTCTCGCTTATCCAATCACAGTTGAAAATAGTTTAATAAAAGATTTTATAGATTCATTTCCTTTTAAACCTACTGACGCGCAGTTATCTGCAATTGATTCAATATTAAAAGATATTTCTCGCAAGGAACCTATGGGAAGATTACTTGAAGGAGATGTAGGTAGTGGCAAGACATTTGTAGCAGCAGTTTTAGCTTACGCGGTTTTGCAAAATAGAATAGGTAAAACTGGACCGCCTCTTCAGATTGCTTATATGGCTCCGACTGAAATACTTGCCAAGCAACATTTTGAAAGTTTTATAAAATTCTTCGAAGGTACAAATGTTGAGATTGGACTTCTTACAAGTGCTGGATGTGCGAAATTTCCAAGTAAATCAAATACTGAGTTATCGACTAATATTTCTCGTACTCAATTATTAAAATGGCTCGCGGATGGTCGAGTGTCTATTGTTGTGGGTACACATTCTTTAATTCAAAAAACAATACAATTCGCGAATCTTGCACTTATTATCATAGATGAACAGCATCGTTTCGGAGTTAAACAACGTAAAGCTCTAGCTTCAAAAAAAGGAGAGGTTCGAAAAGAGCTTCCTCACCTCTTGAGTATGACTGCAACCCCTATTCCTCGAACGCTTGCCCTCACAATGTTTGGTGATCTTGATTTAACTGTTATTGACTCTATGCCTCTTGAGCGTAAAAAAATTATTACTGAAATAATTCCAAGTTCTAAACGTGGAGCAACTTATGAATTCATTAGAAAGGAACTACAAGCTGGTCGTCAGGTATATGTTATCTGTCCACGTATTGATGAACAAGATGAAGAAGAGCGCCAAAAGAGAATTTTGAAAAGTGTAAAAGAAGAAGCTGGACATTTGGCTAATGTTATTTTCCCAGAGTTCATCGTGGATATGTTACACAGTAAAATGAAGAAGGAAGAAAAAGAAGAAGTTATGCAAGATTTCTTGGATAAAAAATCTGATATCTTAGTCGCAACATCTGTAGTTGAAGTTGGTATAAATGTACCAAATGCAACAGTGATTGTTATTGAACATGCTGACAGATTTGGCCTTGCTCAACTACATCAATTACGTGGTCGTGTTGGTCGTAGAGAATATCAATCATACTGTTATTTATTTACAGAAAGTGCTGGAGAGATAACCCAAACGAGATTGAAAGCCTTAGTTGAAGCAAAGAATGGTTTTGAACTTGCAGAAAAAGATATGATGGCTCGTGGTATAGGAATGTTGATGGACGGAAAACAGTGGGGGATAAGTGACCTAGCCATGGAAGCAATTAAAAACCCTAAGTTGGTAGAAATAGCCCGTGAAGAAGCAAAAGAATTATTGGACAACGATGCAACGCTTGAAAATTACCCAGACCTTGCTGATATAATTAAAAAACGAAGTCAGGTACATATGGAATAAGCTGGTCTACTAAAATAGACTAGGAATCATATGACCAGTCACGTTTACTAAGACGTATTTTTAGTTTACTCACCCTTTATAAACAAAGTGCGCTCACCTGGACTCGAACCAGGGACCAGTCGTGTATAAGACGACGGCTCTACCAACTGAGCTATGAGCGCACTTTATTTACAAATACCTTCGTTACAAAAACAAATTTAGTAGTGAAGACTACTGACAACTATATCAAATCTAGAGCATGAGGTAAACCGTGTATGTATTTACAATTAAAAATAAAGTAGTATCATAAGCCAGGGGTTGAAAATAATTTCAGTTCTGTAACAAAATTGAAGGAGATCGTATGGTAATGCATTCTAGAGATCCAGCACTACTTTTCCCAGACAAAAAGAAAGTCCCAGACAAAAAGAAAAAACACACGAACGAATGTTTACATGTTTTACCAGGTAGTTGCGACTGCAAAAATCAAGTCGAAAAAAACACTTGTGTCTTTCAAAGGGAAAATGCCAATACTGCGACACAGTGCCTCGGCAGAACTGGTGCCGCTGGGGCAAATGTGGAAAAAGGACGACATTTCGTTGCCGTGAAAAAACTTCAAGATTATCAATCCACAGGTAAAGGCCGTGGACACCTATCTGATTTAAGGGCGGTGCACTCTGACACTGTTCCGTTCTCCGCAAAGAACCCATAAGCCTGGTTCTTGAAATAACAAAACCGCCATTTGATTGGCGGTTTTATTTTTATATTACTTCTTCTTTTCGCTTTGGTTTGATACCGTGCGTTATAAGAATCTTTTCAAATTCTTCACGCTCAATATTTTCCACACTCATAAGCTCATCCGCAATTGCTATAAGCACATTTCTTTTATCAAGAATAATAGTGCGAGCTCTCTGCCATGCGTCATCCATAATACGCTTTACTTCAGCATCTATTTTCTCACCAAAAGCTTCGCTGTAAGCTTTGCTGTAAAACACACGAGATTCATCCCCTTCGCCAACTAAGGCAATAGGTCCAAGTGTACTCATGCCGTATTTTGTAACCATGGCACGTGCCATTTGTGTTGCAACGTGCAAATCATTTGATGGGCCTGTTGTTATGTCTCCAAATATTTCTTTCTCTGCAACATATCCGCCGAGTGACATTGCGATGTCATCTAGGAATGTCGCGCGACTCATTAGACGTCGTTCATCAAGCGGAAGCTTAAGTGTGTAACCTCCAGCATGCCCACGTGCAATAATAGAAATCTTATGTACTGGGTCCGCATCAGGTAAACATGATGCAACAAGTGCGTGTCCAGCTTCATGGTACGCTGTAATTTTCTTTTCATGTGAAGTAAGTACGTGGCTTTTTCTTTCTGGGCCGAGCATAACTTTTTCAATTGAACGGATAAGGTCAAATTGCGCGACACTCTTTCTTCCCTCACGCGCGGCAAGTATTGCTGCTTCATTCATAAGAGAATAAAGATCGGCTCCAGAAAAACCTGGAGTACGTTCTGCAATCACACGCAAGTTTACGTCTTCTGCTAATGGCTTTAATTTTACATGGACACTTAGAATCGCCTCGCGGTCATTTCTGTCAGGTAAATCAAGTGTGATACGTCTATCAAATCGTCCAGGGCGAAGTAATGCTTGATCTAACACGTCAGGTCGGTTAGTTGCTGCCATAACAATCAAGTTCATTGTTGGTTCAAACCCGTCCATTTCCACAAGAATCTGGTTAAGAGTCTGTTCACGCCCCTCACCTTGTCCACCAATTGATGGAGAACGTGTACGTCCGACAGCATCTATTTCATCAATGAAGATAATTGCAGGCGCAGCTTTCTTTGCCATATCAAACAAATCACGAACACGTGAAGCCCCAACCCCAACGAACATTTCTTCAAACTCAGAACCAGACAAATGAAAGAATGGTACACCAGCCTCCCCTGCCACAGCACGGGCAAGCATGGTCTTTCCTGTTCCAGGCGCACCCATAAGTAACACACCCTTTGGAATCTGCGCGCCAATATCTATGAACTTTTTTGGGGCGCGAAGAAATTCTACAATTTCAGCGAGTTCTTCTTTTGCCTCCTTTGCACCAGCAACGTCTTTGAATGTTATTTTTTCTTTTGTATCATCTGGGTAAATAATTTTTGCACGCGACTGTCCAAATGAAAGAGCTTGAACATTTGCTCCTTTTATTCCTCGTGCTAACCACCAAATCATAAATGCCAAGAAAAGAATTGGGAGAATGATAGGAATAAGTGAACCCCAAAATGAAAGCCCTCGTTCGGAGTTAACAGTCACAGAAGTTGCCGCAAGCGTTGAAGTGCTCACACCATACGCACGAAGTGTATCTAGAACTGATGAGTTAGTTTCTTTTTTACTTACAACTGTAGTCTTGTCTGTTTTAATAGCCGTAACATCATCCCCTTCAATTGTAATAGAAGTAATTTCATTTTGGTTCACAAGTGAAGCAAACTCTGACAAAGGGATAGTGGTGACTGCCTTTTTTTCTTGTATGAGCGAGTATCCCCATGTAATAACCATAAAAATAACAAGCGCCCACATAAGTTGTTGTGAGAAACTTTTTACTTTCATACCGGCTGAAATATTTTTTATTGCGTTTTTTGTTGTACCTGCCTTAGCAGATATATCTGGAAGTTTTGGTGATTTCATCTTTTTCATAAAGCCATTCTACCACATGGTACAATAGAGGATAAATAATAATGAAACTAGTCGTAAATAAAAAACTCACTCTTACATACGTTATAACTCATACACACGAAGCGGGTGTAGATCTTTTTGGTTTTGAAGTAAAATCATTACGTAAAAAACAAGGTGGGTTAGATGGTGCAAAAGTTATAATTCGTGGCGGAGAAGCCTTTCTTGTGGGGGCGTATATACCACCATATCAACCAGCAAATACACCAAAATCTTACGACCCTTACAGGACAAGGAAATTACTCCTAAAAAAGAGCGAGATAACAGAATTGTACCAAAAAGACCAAATAAAAACATTGACATTGCACCCTGTTTCGTTGTATAATAAAAACAACCTCATCAAGTGTGAGGTTGCCGTTTGTAGAAAAAAAGACGCTCAGGACAAGCGAGAGACCATCAAAAAGTCTATTGCTCGTCGTGAACTATCTGACAACTAAACGGGGGTGATCTTTGGCTTCGACATATAAAAATTAGTTGCAAGTGCTTTGCCGATACCGCAAGAATAATCGTTAAAATTCTTGTACCCATGTTGCAAACAAAACAGCAACAGCAGTTCGTTCTCCATATATGGCGTTCGGATTCGCTCCAGCGTTCGCTTAATTTAAGCCGACCTGGTGTCCCTCACAACTCTACTCATTAGGTGTGAAGTGGGCATAATAACAGTGAGTGTAGGTTTGTGACCCGTGTCACACACAAACCGAAACAATTGACACTAAGCATACAAGGCTTTCGTTTGTTTCTTATCTTGTGTGCCGACAAATACAAAGCAAAATACGCATTGTAGATGCTCGCACTAACTTTATATACACGGCGGTTCGATTCCGCCCACCTCCACAAAATATAAAATACCTCTAAGTAATCTTAGAGGTATTTTATATTTTAATAGATAGAAGAAAGTGACCTGCGTCACTTTCGGCGGAATCGAATGGGGGTCGCGAAACTACTTCGAGCAAAGCGAGGTAGTTTTGTGACCGATGAAGTCCGCCTCTTCCTAAATAATTTGATTAACATTACACCGAGAGTATACTTAACTTATTATGCCATTAACAGCCTCATCTACTTCATTCATTATATTACAAAACAATGTTTCTTATTTAATGAATTCTTTTAATTGGGTTGTGGGCGCTATTGGAATAGTAACAACTCTAGTAATAATTCTGGTTGGTTGGTACCAAACAAGTGCAACAAAAAATCTAACTAAACAAGAGGTGGAAAAATTAAAAGACGACTTGTCTAAAATTCAAAAAGAAACACTTGAGGGAATAAAAGGTGAAATAAAAACAGAAACAGATAAAGTGTACGAGCAAATGAAGAACGAACTTAGTGTTGTTTTTGATGAAATCAAAATAATGGTAGACGGCAATAAGTCACAAATGGAGAAAATTAAAAATGATGTTATGGGAGAAATTGCAAGAAATTATGCGATCAAGAATGATCAAGAAGGAAGTTTTTCTGCTGCGTTTAACTGGTATCTATTCGCGGCCTCCTCTTATTCTTCAGCAGACCCATCTAACGAATTTGTCGACAAATGTCTTGTTTGGGCTTTATCTGTACTAAGGAAAATAAACAAAGCAGAAATGAAAACGGAAATAGATTTTCTTTTCGAAAGATCAGAGCAGAATGCAAGTTTTTTAAAAAATATAGAATCAGTAAAACCTGAAAAAGTGCAGCAGATAAGAGATGAACTAAAGAAAAAACTAACAGATTAAACACTCTCTCATTCCCCTTCCGCCCTTTTCATGGTATAGTATCCCCATAAACCCACCTTGGCAGAAAAAGTAAACATCAATAATAATATTCGCTCTCTAAAACTCCGCGTCATCGGCGCTAATGGAGAGAACTTGGGCGTTCTTACAAAAGAAGAAGCTTTGTCGCAAGCAAAAGCTCTTGGTCTAGACTTAATAGAAGTGTCCCCTAACGCAGACACTCCTGTAGCTCGTATTGCAGATTACGGGAAATATACATACGAAACTTCAAAGAAACAAAAGGAAGTAAAGGCTAAAGCCCACACAACTGAAACAAAAACTATTCAATTAAGTGTTTCTATTAGTGAAAACGACTTAATGATTAAAGCTAAAAAAGCAGCGGAATGGATAAATGAAGGTCATCGTGTAAAAATAGACCTACAATTAAAAGGACGTACGAAATACATGGAGGAAAAGTTTCTTCGTGAAAGAATGGACAGAATTCTGGCCATTATCCCTGCAGAGTATAAAATCGCTGAACCACTTAAGAAAATCCCTAAATCTATGATGGTGGTTCTTGAGAAAGCAAAATAAGCTATCTTTTCTTGATTATTCCTATAAACCGTGATATAATAGCCCAACTATCTAGAGAAGTCAGATAATCAACTGGAAAAACATTATGAAGACAAACAAATCATTCCTAAAGCGACTTAAGGTCACAAAAAATGGAAAAATCATTGGTCGCAAGCCAGGACTTAACCACTTTAACGCAAAAACATCTCGCCGTAAGCAACTTGCTGGTAAGCGAGGTCAAAATTTTGCTATGACAAGTCGCGAGAAATCACGATTCCTTCCAGGCCTTCTATAATTCTCTAGAAACTCATTTAATTATTTAATCAACTACTATGTCACGCGTAAAACGAAGTAAAATGGCGATGAAGCATCGTCGCAATGTCCTAAAGCAAGCTAAAGGCTTTCGCTTTGGACGCAGCAAGAAAGAAGTAGAAGCAAAGGTTGCACTTCGTCATGCTGGAGCTCATGCTTTCGCTCACCGAAAGGATAGAAAGACTGACATGCGTCGTCTTTTCACTACCCGCTTAAATGCAGGACTACGTGAACTAGGAATTACTTATTCTGTATTCATTGATAAGCTTACAAAGAAAGGAATGGTTATCAACCGAAAGATGTTATCGGAGATTGCACAAGACAGTCCAGAGACATTCACAAGAATTGTAGAACAAGTGAAGGCGTAGATAGTTTCAAGTTAATACAAAAGCGCGACCGAAGGTCGCGCTTTTGTATTTGTATTTTTATTCACACATACCCCCTATCACAATTTATAGTTCTAAAATTGCTTTAAATGAGAGGCGGAGAAACTTTTTTCGACTAAGGCGCACATCTAGTACGACGCATGGAGAAAAAAGTTTCTCTAACGAAGTAGGTGAAGTAATTTTAAGACTATAAACGAACTTCGACGATGCCTTCGTCCTCTTTCTTGTGTATCATCTCAATTAGTCTTTCAATCATTCTCTTTGGATCTTTTTCAAAGATAACGTTTGGGTTTTCGCGATTACTATTTTTTATAATATTTTTAATAACTTCATCTGTTGCCCACTCTCCCTCTAGCACCCCAAGTGGCATATTTGCCTCCCACGCAACAGTAAATTCATGAATAGTACCAATACGCCCGCAACCTATAATACAGGCATCTGATGACCTTACAAGCATTAAATCACGCCCTGGAAAACCGAATCCTGTGTAGATAACTGTATCCAACGCCTTAAGTGGTAGACGGTACACTTCTACGTGTTCTTTCTTACTAGCAGCTGGTGAGAGCCCGAAAGAAAATCCCCCAGCCTCTTTTGCTCCTTCTGCGGCATACATCGGAAAACCACTTGTAGCACCCGTTATAATTTGCGCTCCTTGTCTAGCGATTTCACGACCTATTTCTTTGGCGAGTGGTATAACAGACGGCCCGCAATGTGCGAGCTCGGCGGCTCCTGACACGCTAATCGTGATTCTTTGTGCTTTCATAAATATATTATACGCTATCAATTATTCAATCTCCACAGTCTCCCCTTTTTCTGGAACAAGAACAGGGAGTTGATAAATTTCATGTAGCTTTTGTCCAAGATAATACGCACTCTTTGGTTCACCTAATACAACAAATATTTTTTTAAGTGTTGGTGCGGTTGACTTAACAAACTCAATAAGGTGATCAGAATCTTTATGCGCGGAAAACCCGTGAATATTAACAACCCGAGCGCGTATCATTACTGGCATTCCATTTATAAACACCTCATGAGCACCATCAACAATTTTTCTACCAAGAGTATTTGCTGCTTGATAGCCAACAATTATAATCGTGCTTTTCGGGTCTGATAAATATCTTGCTTCGTGATGGAGAATGCGTCCACCATTACTCATTCCGCTACCAGCAATAATTATCTTAGGGCGCTGGTCATTATTAATAGTCCTACTTTCCTCTGGTGAAGGTGTTTGGACTAAACCTTTAAATGCAAATATATCGTCCCCGCTTTTAATAATCTTCTCTGTATTTTCATTAAACCAACTTTCATATTTTTTATAAACCTTTGTTATATTAATCCCTAAAGGAGAGTCCAAATATACCGGCACTGGTGGTATCTGATTACTTTCAACTAGTTCATTAAAAGCCAGTAACATTTCTTGGGTTCGTTCAATAGAAAAAGCTGGAATAATCACAGTCCCCTCTTTTGCTATTGTTGTTATAATTGCTTCTTTCAAAATCTCAACACGTTTATCTTTGTCTTTGTGGTTTCTGTCACCATAAACACTTTCCATAACAAGATAATCAATATTCTTCAATGGTGTAGTGTCCCGCATAAGTGGTGAAGGACTATTGCCGAGGTCACCAGTAAACGCCAACCTTTTTCCTTTATATTCAATTTCAATAATTCCACTTCCTAAGATATGTCCTGCGTCATGAAAGACAAACGTTGCATCCCCATCATTTGTTTTTAGGGTAAAAGGTTGTTCATACACAAGCGTGGTGTTCCATAAATGTAAGGCCTCGAATACATCTTTGTCTGTATATAATGGTTCAATACCAGTATGGGAAGCCTCTTTGCCAAGCACCCCCATAGAATCAAGCATTATTAACTCCGCCATTTCACGGGTTGGCTCGGTACTAATAATTTGCCCACGAAAACCATCACGTACCAATCTAGGAATACGACCGACGTGATCTAAGTGGCCATGAGTTACAAAGAGGAAATCTACGGTTTTTGGGTCATATATAAACTTCTCCATGTTAATCGGCAGAGAGTATTTTTCTCCTTGTACAAGTCCACAATCTATCAATATTTTTTTACCGCCAAGTTCTAGTAGAAAGTTAGACCCCGTTGGCATTTGTGCTCCACCCGCAAAAGTTATTTTAAAAGTTGACATATTATTTTTTTACAAAGATATAAGCGACACTCATTCCGATAAATCCGTCAATAATATCTTTTATTGTATCAAACCATCCGTTCCAGGGTAAAAAATTTGTCAGAGAAACAATATATTCATATAGTTCCCATGTAACTGCAACCACGATATATGCTACAAATAATTTAAAGTAAGATATTTTTTCTCCGTTATAAGCAAGAATTGCACCCGCCAAGGAAGCCACCCCAAACCCTCCCATTATATGCATTGGAATATCAAGCCATGGGATTTCATAATAAAGATAAGATGGGTCAAAAACGAATTTTGACAAACAAAAAAGAATAAGCAAATATAATGCTGAAATAATGATGTGCTTCATAAACACAGTATATAGTTACTAGTTGATAGTTACTAGTGGACTAAATATTAAAATTATCTTTCCAATTAAATCCTTAGAAATAATAAAATCCCCTTGCGGGGATTTTATTATTAGGGAGCTTAGGACATCTTCCTGATGATTTATGTCAGGTGGGTAGGAAATGAATAGCACCACAGTGCAGTTCTCAATATTCCATAACCCAAAGATGTTTTATCCAGAAAAATACCTGAACTCCCTGTCCTAATTATAATCTCGTAAACAAAAAAGTAAAGCGCGACCTTCGGTCGCGCTTTACTTTAAAAAGTTTTATATTTTACTCTAAGATACCATCGAGATTAACATCATAAAGCATAGCTTCTGAGACAAGACGATAATTAATAATTTCATCTTTGGTAAACCAAAGATTAACTTCCCTTTCATATGCACCTTCACCGTCTGCTGGGTCTGTACAATGAATAAGATTTCTCATACCACGACTTCCATCAACATCACAAAGATAGTAAGTATCTAGTGCGTAATCACCACGAATAGTTCCAGTATCTGCCGTTGCTGGTTCTGTGCCACCAACCAAACGCTTCACAACCGCCTGAGAGTTATTACCTTCAATTACAAGAGATATAACTGGACCAGCACACATATAATGAACCATGGCGCGAATAATATCCTTTCCATATTCAATCGCCTCTTTATCAATTGTATGACCAAGCTTCTTTTTATTTTCAAGAATATTAGTTCCTTTTTTTATGTACCATGCATCATCTTTATTGTAATGTTGCCATAGAACTTCTTCGTTAACCATGTGCATTTTCATGCCAACAATTTTTAGACCGATACGTTCAAATCGTTTTATAATTTCCCCTACCAAACCACGCTGAACTGTATCAGGCTTTAAAATAACAAACGTTCTTTCATTTTTTGGGTGTGATGAATTAGACATAAAAAGTAATAGTTTTAATAAATAAGTACTACTCATACTAACAAAAAAACAACAGTTTGCCAAAGACGTTTGATTGGGTTTAGTGTTAGGGTGTAGGGTATAGAAAACACAAAAGCGCGACCTTCGGTCGCGCTTTTGTGTTATCTACTTACCGCAAACAAGATATTAAACTGAGAAAATTGTTTAATGTGCAACGTAAGGGAGTAGCCCCATAAATCGTGAACGCTTAATTGCGTTTGCAAGTGTACGCTGATTCTTTGCTGTTAAACCAGTCTTACGACGGTTAAGAATACGAGCGTGTGGGTTCAAAAACTTAGCAAGAATTTCTGTGTCCTTGTAGTCAATGAACTTGATATTGTTTTGGTTGAAATAATCTTGTTTTTTCATAATGATAATTTAGGTTATAGTTTTTAGGGACTAGGGACTAAAAATAAATTCTTAAGCCCAAACCCTGAATGCTTACTAATTTTAAACAGCCAATAGTGCTGTAGGTGCGAGGCAGATAAACTTTTTTCGACCAAGATGTACGAATAGTACATTGCGGGAGAAAAAAGTTTATCTAACGAAGCAGATGCAGTGCTAGTGGTTGTTTAAAAAGGAATGTCGTCTACGTTAACATTAGAATCACCATAGTCGATAGTATCCAAATCTGGAACTGATGATTGAGCTGGTGAAGATTTTGGTGGCGCCGCTTGATATCCTTCCCCTGTTGGCGCACCTCCTGTCTTCGGTCCGAATTGAACGGCTTCTGCTACGATTTCCGTACGGTACTTTTTCTCTCCTGTTGTCTTATCGTCCCATGATCGAGTTTGTATGCGTCCTTCAATCATTACACCTTGTCCTTTTTTAAGGTACTGCGCTGATGTTTCAGCTTGGCGACCGAATACTACAATGTTGTGATATTCAGTTTGCTCTTGTCTTGCGCCAGACTGATCTTTGTAAACACGATTAGTTGCTAATGAGAACTGTGTTACTTTTGATCCAGATGGAAGTGATTTCATTTCTGGGTCACGAGTAAGGTTTCCGTACAAATAAACTTTATTAAGATACATAATTGGATAGTTTTTTAGTTAATAGTTTCTAGTTTTAGAAAATACAAGATACTAAACTAAAGTTTAAACCTTATTCCTTAACTTCGCTAGTAGTTGTTTCCTCAACGACAGGAGCACTTTCTACAACCTCAACAGTTGTGTCTATGTCAGTATCATTTTCGTTATTAACTAGAGATTCTGCCTTAACAACAGGAGCTCTTTTGGTGAAAACTGTGTTTTCTCGAACTGTTTTTACAATTAAGTAACGAACGATTTGGTTGTCGGCCTTAAGACCCTTTTCAAGCTCTTTTACTTTTTCAGCGTCCATTTCGAATTTAATCCATCCGAAATATCCTTCACTAAAACGAACATTAATGTTATTAACAACGCGAGTCATTTCATAGGCAAGCTCTCGCATGTACGGAGCCTCTTCTGAGATGAAGCTACCTCCTAGGGTAGCAATAGACTGCTTGATTGCGTTACTCTTCTCAAGCGCCGCTCCTTCATCTAGTTTGTTATCAAAGATGAAAGAAATTTCATACACACGGCTGTCTACTGTGATTTCATTTATATCAGTCATAGTCCCATATTCTACCACGTTTTTAGGCAAAAGAAAAGACCCACGTTTGTGAGTCTTTTAAGTTTCTTAGGCGTCCGTTTTTGGCGGACTATATAGGGTTGCATCCCGTAATTCTTCTCCCGTGTAGTTTGTTTTCACAGAAAGAATGCGGGGGTATTTTTTGTTTGTGAGTTCATACACAACGATTGCGGTTTTTGCCAAAATAACAGCCTTTGCAAAAGTGCTACCCTTGGGAACCAAAAACCATTGGTGCAAAACTCTAAACTTAAAATTACCATCTTTTGTTTCTTTTTTACCCCTAACAAATCCGGCAACAGGAATCTGCTTGCCGTGGTCAGATGTTTCCATAATGTGCCTCCTAAGTTAGGTTACAACTACATACTATCTTGCGCTTTTACGTATTAAAAGTCAAACGCCGAACATCTTATTTGCATTCTCAAGCAATTTTGCGCGAACTTCTTCAAACGGTTCCTCTCTTAAGACAGCTATTTTGGCTACTACTTCTTGTACAAAAAGCGGCGTGTTTCTTTGTCCACGAAATGGTGAAGGTGTTGCATATGGGCTGTCTGTTTCCGCATGAATCATATCAAGGGGAGCAAACCTAACCACGTCATCATAATCATGAGAAAAAGTTATGACACCAGAAAAACTCATGGTAAAACCTATATCCAAAAATCTTTGTGCGATTTCTAAATTTCCAACAAAAAAGTGGGCATTGCCTATTAATTTATCGCCATGCTTTTTCTTGGCGTTTTCTAATACACCCAACATATCTTCGTATGCATCTTGTGTTCCTTTACTTGGACGACCATGAAGCATAAGAGGTTTATCAACCCTCAAAGCTAAATCAATCTGTTTTTCAAAAATTCTTTTTTGTCTTTCTTTTTCTTCTTCTTTGTTCCACCTTATACCCTTTTCTTCTTTTTCTTTTTCAAAAAAAGTTTCTATATAATGATAATCAAGTCCACACTCCCCTATTGCAACAACCTTTTCATGCTGCGCTAACTTTAGAAATGCCTCCTCATCATATTCTTCAAGAGTATTATCCGCTGGGTGAAGTCCGATAGTTGCAAAAATATTTTCATGCGCATCAGCAAGCGCAACAGCATCTCTACTTTCCTTCAAACCTGTTCCAACGGTAATGGTGCCGAAACCTTTTGCTTTCATATCATGAACCACTTTTTCACGATCATCATTAAAAGCCTTATCATGTAAATGTGAGTGAACATCAAAAAAAGCGTAATTCATGTTTATGGAAGACGGTTAAACAAAGGTTTCTCTGGCATTTTGTTTTCACGGATACACTCGATGATTTTTGCTGATGTTCTAGGTAAAAATGGTTCTAACAGCAACCCGATGCTGAACAACTGATAAAGCATTCTATGTAAATCATTTTTTGCTTCTTCTTCGTTAACTTTTATTTTCTTGAATGGTTCGCTTTTTTGTATATCTTCATCAAGAGCACTCATAATCTGCAAAATCTCACCTATTCTTTTTGTAATATCAAACCTTTCAAGTAAATGATCTGTTGTTTTGTTACTAAAAACAATTAATTCTTTATCTTTATCAGAAAGTATCACACCATGTGTTGATACCATTTTCATTATTCGGTTTGTTAAGTTACCTATTCCGTTAGCAAGATTTGCTTGGTAACTTTCTTTTATACTTTCCATTGTCATGTCACTGTCTTCAAATGAAGATACGTCATGCAACAAAACAAAACGAAGTACGTCCTCAGGATAATCAGTCACATCTTTAAACATTTCTATCACATCAAAAGGACTAATGACATTTCCTAATGACTTACTCATCTTCTGCCCTCCTGAATTTATAAACCCGTCAATAACTATTTGGAATGAATTTGGCAGACCAGAAGCCATGAGCATGGCTTGCCACATAGCTGATTGCTGACGTAGGTTATCCTTACCACAATACTGCACAGGCGTTCCTTCTTTCCAATATTTTTCAAAATTACCCTGTTCTGGCCAATCTAACGTAGAGATGTAGCTAGTGAGCGCGTCAAACCAAACATACATTACATGTCCATCGTCCCCTGGCACAGGTACACCCCACGGCATTTTTGACTTCAATCGTGAAATAGAAAAATCTTCAAGTCCACGTTCAACAAAACTTTTAATTTCGTTAAAACGAAAATCTGGCACCACAAAATCTGGGCGCGCCACATAAAAATCAAGTAGAGGTTTTTGAAATTCTGAAAACTTAAAGAAATAATTTTCTTCGTCAATAAGTTCAATTTCTCGATTTGGATGAATAGAGCATTTACCGTCAACAAGTTCACTTTCTGTTTTGTTTAGCTCACAACCCACACAATATTTTGTCTGATATGCTTTTTTGTAAATACAACCATTATCGTTACAAAGCTTCCACATTTGTTGTGCAGCTTTTATGTGTTTATCCTCGGTTGTCCGAATAAAATTAATATCGGATATGTTAAGTTTAACAATCAAGTCTTTGTACTTGTCTACATACCCATCTACATATTTTTGAACATCTACACCTTGATTTATTGCATTCTCGTAAATCTTTGCTCCATGTTCGTCTGTTCCAGTATTAAAGAAAACATCATACCCGAGTAAACGCTTATAACGAGCAATAGAGTCTGCGCGTATTATTTCCATAGCAAACCCAATATGGGGATCGGAGTTAACGTATGGTAATGTTGTTGTTATATAAAAATGTTTATTCGACATGAGACTTTCTCTTTTCTAAATCACTCGCCAATTCCATAAAAATAGAAGCTATAGGAACAGCAAGTAAAACTCCCCAGATACCAGCGAGTTTTGCACCTACCACTAGTGCGATAATCACAACAACAGAAGGAACCCCTACCATTTTACTCATCACGCGAGGGTAAAGTATCTGACTTTCAAGTTGTGATATTGTGAAATATATAATTGCAATAATACCAAGCAAAGAAGTTCCTCCGTGTGTCCACGCAAGGAATAGCGCAGGAATCATTGCTAACGTAAGCCCAACCATTGGTATGAGTTCGCCAACGAACGCAAGCACCGCAAGAAGTGCAGCATAAGGCATATTAAGAATTAAGTTTGGTATATACACAAGTAAGGCAACAAAGAGAGAAAGTAGGAGTTGGCCTTGCATCCAAAGACCAATCTTTTTCTGAGCGCGACCCCAAAGGTCCTCAACGTAAGCTTCATAAGTTTTTGGAACAACCAAACGAAGGAATTTTTGAACCCCTCTCTCTTCGAGAGCAAGGTAAAAAGCAAGAACAAATGTAAGCACTAGATTTATGGTTCCACGAATAAATACAGATGTAGTTGCAAAAAATCCACTTGTACCGAAAATAGCATTTTTAAGTGTAGTAAGAATTTGCCCCTTTGAAATATCTCGTGATAAATCTTGAATTGCTAACGATAAATCTTTGAACCCCATGTCTTTACCAAAAATATTTACAGAGTCCAAAATTTGAGGAAGGGTTTTTACGAAACGAGCCAAATCATCAGCTAGTGGAGGAATAAAAATAAATGAAACTGAGATTATAATAACAATAAGTGAAAGGAATAGAAGAGTTACTGACAACCCTCTAGGTAATCCCCAATTTCCCATTACTTTTACAGGTAGTTCTAAAGCAGAAGCAAGCACAACAGCCACCAAGAGAGCTATAATAAAATCACTAACATAAAGAAGCCCTGCGAAAAAAGTAACCCAGGCTAAAAATTTAAGAATAGTAGATGAATCTATAGTGATGCGAACGTTATCTTTCATACTCGCATATTACCATAAGATGGTTAAAAGTTCATAAGATTTAAAAACAGAAAAACACATTATTAGTTTTTGGAGACTTATATGATTTCCGAAAATTATTGACTACCAACAACACGAGATGGGTCAGTTGCCCAATTTTCACCAGAAATAAACGTATTTAAGGCGGAAAGAGTGGTTCGAATATGCGCCTTTGAAACCTCTTCATCAGCATCAAGAACTATTCCAGAAGTTATGGCTGGCGATTGTCCAACATGGCTTTGTGACGGTCGAACAGATATCCCAATATCGGATGATACTGTTTTCCCAGCCTCTATTTTATTAATAGACCATGTGACTGTGCGAGTATTTGCGTTATAAGAAATATTAGCATTATCTGATGTCACGCCACGCCAAGTTACATACACCGGAAGAATAAAAGATACAGATGTGTTTACTAGGGCGTTTTGGGCTGAAACTGCAATATGAGCTGTATAAGTCGTATCGTTGTTCGGTTGTGGAGGGATTGGACCCATATTTTGAAATGGAGAATTTTTATAAAATGTACTTGCACTTATATTTGCACTTCCTTGAACAACCCATGATTTTGATATTGAAGCAACAACGTCATCAGTTTCTTGTGCGGTGCCAACCCCTGTGAAAGATATTTTAAGTGTTGGGGAACTGATGCCTTTTAAAGCTATAGGTATAATAACTCTAACCATACCTTCTGCATTTGGTGCCAGTGTTTCCAATCCACTTATAGTAGCTTTATCCCATGTAATGGTTTGAGCTTGCGAATCATAATATCCTATATCCGGATTGATTTGTTTATAAAGAGCTGCGTCACCAGATACTGATAATTTTAATTTAATGTTATGCAATTGAATATCGCTATTATTTTTATATGTAATATTTAGTGTTGTTCTATCACCGTAACGCAGAGCCTCTGAAACCCCCCTATCAGTATCAAGAGATACAGAGAGCGCAAGGGGGGAAGTTCGTGTATGAACATCAAAAGTCTGTGATGAATAAACTACTCCAATATTATTTAAAGAATCTTCACGAGAACCAATCTGGGCTTTGATTGTTGTCACTGAACCCTGTGATCCATATACAGAGCCTAGCAATGTAATTGTTTTTATTTCACTCGGATTAAGTTGTGGAATAGACCATACTGTTCCGCGAGCACTTGGCTTGGGGTCTGATGATTCGAGTGTAAACGTGTTTGGAATATCTAACTGAAGAAGACTTGAGAGGGATGTTGTTGCCGTATTGTTTTTAATGGTAATAGTAAAAGTTCCATTTTGTCCAATTGACAATGTATCGGGTCCGTCTATACGTACGGAAATAGGCGGGGTTTTTAATACCACAGTAGTTGTTGTAACTTTACTAAAAACCGCAGCTGATCCAGCTACTTTGTATTCAAGTTTCATTGTGATATCGCGAGACTCCGATTCACTTCCATATAATGTAACCTCAAACTCTTGCCGCTTATAGTCGTTCGCGTTAATTGTTCCTAAGTCACGTTTTTCAATAACCTTTTCCTCTTCGTCTTGTGCCCCTGTTCCCTTTTTATACATAAGAGTAAGAGAAACTTCTTGTAACGGGGAAGTGTTACGATTTTGAAGAGTTAAAATAAGAGGAGTAGCTTCACCACCTTCAATGTAAGGAGTAATTTCTGATGTCATATCTATGTTTGCACTCGACACAACATTTCTAGATGAAAGTACGCGCCACGCAGTAAAAGAAAGTGCTCCGAGTAAAATAATACTTGATACTAGTAAGAATTTTGCTCCGAAAGAAAAGCCTTCCTCTTCTTCTATTTTTTTAATAATTGGAGCGTCCTCTCCCCAAGATGTAGGGAGTTCCGAAGCGCGTCTATCACGCACATGGTGGAGGGACATGTCTTCAATTTTCTTTTTAGGGTCGTAAAGTTCGTGCTCAGCTGTATCCAAAGCACTCTCCTCTTTTTCTGGTAAATCCATATGTTACTAGTATAGCAAGAAGGAGGTGGGAAGAAAGTAGAGAAGTGCATTTTCTATCCTAAACACCGCATCTTCTGAATTTTATAACTGCATTTCTTTAAGCACGGCGTGAACGTGTTCCCTGACAACATCAAAAGAAAGTAAAAGGTGCGTATACAAATCATCAACACTCCAATCAACATATTCCTTTATATTTTTTGCACCTATTGCTTTAGCATCAGCATAACCTAAATCAACCAAAATTAAATAATATAAAAGAAGGCGAGCTTTTTGTTCATCATATCCCCCAACTTTTTCAAGGAAAAGAATTAGCCTATCATATAGTGATTTATGAGCACCTTCTCCACGAATAAATCGCTTTATGATTTGAGAAACTTCGTGTATAAAGATGTTTACGTCTCCTTTTTCTTCTGCGCCAACTAATCTCCATATTTCTTTTCCTTGAACTAAGGTAACTAAGCTTATCCCACGAGGAAGAACATGTGCTCTTAATTTACTTTCTAGTTTACGCACACTTTTTGCATGCGCCATTATTAAGCCAAATTCACGAGTGAATAATTTATATACCCTATCGTGCTCATTTTGATCAAATGATTCAATAACGATACATGCAGTGGTGTATTTTTCTATGGCCACGGAAAAGCTTTTAACCTTTAGCTTGTGGCTATTGGTTTAATACAAAATACAAAACACCAGATGATAATTCGACCCCGTTATCATTAATATTTTTATCTTCCTTTATGTCCGAAATTTTACAAGTAGATTTAAGAAGTGATGTATCGCCAAGGTTTTGTAAAGAAGAAACAGAAAGGTTAATTGAGTCTTGTTGTGATAACCCTTTTTCTTTACGCTTATCTTGTACGGCTCTCATAAGTTTACGCATATCCCCTTCCGCGCGAAGCTCCTCCGTAATTGTTTCATCGAGAACAACTTCGCCATTTTGAGATTCATTAATCAAAACACTTTTAACGTTAAGTTCATCTTTTATAAGATCAAAATAAACTGAAGAAATGTTTTTCTTGAGAGTTATTGAAAGAAGTGGTTGCTTAACGTTTAATTTACTTTCGGTTCTTTTCATTAGCCCAAGAGAAACAATCTCTCGAACTACTTTCATATCTTTTATAACTTCTTCTGAAATCACACCTACTACAGGCCATTGTTCAAGATGGACAGATTCTTTCATGTCGGTCATATTGCCACCAACTTGTTTATAAATCCTCTCTGAGATAAAAGGCATGACGGGAGCCATTACTTTTGCAAGCGTCAAAAGAACAGACGCAAGTGTTTCATAAGCAAGCATTTGTTCGTCTTTTCCCATATCACCTTTCAAACGCTCACGGGAGCGACGTGTATACCAAACAGAAATATCGTCAATGATATCTGATATACCACGAACAGCTTCGTCCAGGCGGTAAGTTTCATATCCTTTAGTTGAATCTCGCACCAACTCATGAACGCGAGAGACAATCCAAATATCAAGAACATTCATTGATGAATCTTTTGGTGTTATATTTTGTGGTTTATTCATCTCGTAAAGAGAGACAACGTTTTCTAAACGACTAATACATTTCTTGTATACATCTGAGATGTTTTCATCATCAAATTGTAGGTTTTCTCCTTTTACAACAGGGCTAGACAAAAGCGCGTAGCGTAAAGCATCTGCTCCATATTGTTCTACTAACACCATTGGGTCTGTATAATTTTTTTCACTCTTTGAGAGTTTAACGCCTGACTCGGCAAGAACGTGACCGTTAACAATAACATTCTTATATGGCGCTTTATCAAACAACCCAACCCCAAGATTTATTAATGAATAAAACCAGCCACGTGTTTGATCCACCCCCTCAGCGATAAAGTCTGCCGGGTAATTCTTTTCAAAGATGGTTTTATTTTCAAATGGGTAATGTATTGAGGCAAAAGGCATCGAACCAGATTCAAACCAACAATCAAAAACATCAGGTATGCGCTTATATGTTTTTCCTTCTATTTCTAACTCTATTTCATCAATGTATGGTCTGTGGAGATTAACTGCCCCTGTTTCATCTCGCGGAACAAATTTCACATCTATCTTTATTGTTTCACCATTCTTAAGATACATTTGGGAATGTTCCATCATTTCATCTACAAGAACCTCTTCTTCTGTTGCGAGAGTTGCTCCTGCAATCATCATACGAAGTGGCCCCCCATGTGTGACAAATAAAATATTTTTGCCGTCATTATTTTTTTCTTCATCATATAAACAAGCCATCATCCTATCCATTATCTCTTCGTGTGTTTCACCTCCTTTCGGACGATGTGAAAAACGCAAAAAACCAGGACGTCCTATTTCTTCATAATATTTTTTGATAGTCCATCCATCGTACATACCCAAATCGTTTTCTTTTAATCTATCATCAACAACAATATCTTTAACATTCAAGATTCCAGAAATAATTTGAGCGGTTTCTTCAGAACGAATAAATGGTGACATGACAATGCGATCAATTTTGGCGTCTTTTAATTTTTCTGCACTTGCACGAATTTGTTCTTTACCTTTTTCAGTTAAATGATTATTTGGGTCACCAGATGTGTCTAATAGTCCACTATCATTACTCTGTGCTTCTCCGTGGCGTACAGCATAAAAATTATTTTTTGCTTTGTATTTATTTTTCTCAGCAAGCTCTTTTAGTGAGCCAATCATTACAGCCTCCCCATCTTCATTTTTCCACACAGGAAGTGGCGCACCCCAATAACGAGTACGTGATACCGCCCATTCATGAGCCCCTTCTAGCCACTTACCAAAGCGTCCGTCGCGGGTATGTTCTGGTACCCAACCAATTTTTTGATTCTCACTTATGAGTTTTGATTTCATTTTTGGAACATCAACAAACCACGAGGATGTTGCGTAGTTAAGCAGAGGAGTTTTACATCTCCAACAAAGAGGATAACTGTGAATCAATTTATGTTTCTCGAAAAGTAGTCCTGTATGCGCTAGATGTTTAATTATTTCAATATCTGCTGATTGAGTATCTCCAGCAACTTTTACTTTCATTCCTGCAAAATCTGTAACTGCTGGAGTAAATGTACCATCCATTTTTATGTGTTTAATGATTGGAATATTGTTTTCTTTTGCGAGCTCCATGTCTTCTGCGCCAAAAGCTGGGGCCTCATGAGCAATACCAGTACCTGTGTCTAATGTAATAAAATCTGCATGCCAAATTTTATAAATATTTTCTTTATTTTCTAAATCAGCATTTTCAAAATAATTAAATACAGGTTTGTATTTTTTACCAATTAGAGATTCCCCTGGTATTTTATCTATAACTTTCCACTTAGTTCCCTCTCCTTCTGCTCCAAAAACTTCTTTTGCTCTGGCTTTTGCAACTATATAAAAACCTTCCATATCTTGAGTAGAGATTTTCTCATACATTGCATCTTTTTTAAGAGCGAGTGCTGTATTCCCAGGAAGAGTCCACGGTGTAGTAGTCCACGCTAGTACAAATGTCCCTGGCTCATCTACCAATTCAAACTTCGCTGTGACAGATAAATCCGTCACATCGTGATATTCCATTCCAACCTCACTCTGAGCTAGCGTTGTCTCGCATCTTGGACAAATGTGCATCATTTTATGACCCTCGTACGCCAGACCTTTTTCAAAAAGAGTTTTCCATGCCCACCAAATACTTTCAGTATAAGTTGCATCCATGGTTTTATATGAATTATCCATATCAACCCACCTCCCTAAACGCGGAACTATTTGTTGCCACTCTGATTCATACTGAAGAACACTTTCATAAGCGTCTTTATTGAACTTATCAATACCAAAATCTTCAATATCTTTTTTGCTTTTCAATCCCAATTTCTTTTCGATTAAATTTTCAATTGGAAGACCATGGCAATCCCAACCCCAAATACGACGAACAGACTTGCCTTGCATAGTTTGATAACGAGGAATCGTATCTTTAATTGTTCCAGCAAGAATATGTCCGTAGTGTGGAAGACCTGTAGCAAACGGTGGGCCGTCATAAAATGAAAAATCTCCCACTGCTTTTGCTCCTGCAGGAGTTTCAATAGACTTTTCAAAAATATTATTTTCTTGCCAAAATGCAAGGGTTTCTTTTTCTTTTTCAGAAATTGTTTTTGGGGTTGGATTGATGTTCATAAAAGTTGTAAATACGTTAATAAAAAAGAAAAATCGTCCGCGGGAAAGAATTAACTTTTCCAAGGACGATTTTATCGTGGTACCACCTTGTGTTTAGGATATCTCTATCCCCTCATTTGATTGGGTTCTACTTATCTTTCGATGTTCTTCCCATAGCTCTGGAGTGATTAGTTCCTTCAACGCTTATATTCTTATTTTATAACAAATAATATAAATAGCAAGAAAAAACCAGCAGCTAAAGCCGCTGGTTTATTGCATTCTTTCTTTTTGAAAACCAGAAGAGAAATCAATTAAAGCAATTTCTATTCCATCTGAATCAAATTTTTTGAATGCTTCGTCAACGATATAATTAAGAATTTCCCCTTCACTGTTGGACAAATTATGAGTACCGTAATTATTACCGACACAATAAAAGAATCTTGTGATCCCATCTGTTCCAACAAATTCATTCTTGTAGAAAAAAAATTCTTCTGATTCGTAGATTACGTGTGTTTGAACAATACCGAGAGATTCCATATCAACCTCCTTTTTTATTCAAAAGAACAATCCCCTTACATTCTTGTTGGAGCCACTATTCCAAGAACGTAAAGGCCATGTGCGAGAATGTTTTTTGTTGCTTGCGCGAGCATCACATAGTATGCGCTTTTTTCAATGTTATCTTTATCGATAATCTGCACACGTCCGTACATGGCATTAAATGCACGCGTGAGTGAAAGCAGATATTGGACTATGTGATGTGGACCTAAATCTTTATATGCTTTTTCAAGAACTTGCCTATATCCGATTATAGCCTGTTCGAGTTCACGTTCAGGACTCTCTACTATATATGAGTCTATACCTATTCCTGCTTCTTGTGAATTTTCCAAAAGGGTGGAAATTCTTGCGTGTGTGTATTGTAAATACGGACCTGAATCCCCTTCAAATGAAATAGATTTATCAAAATCAAAAACAATATCTCCACCTGGGGACTGTTTTAAAATAGAAAACTTAATTGCACCGACTGCAATGTCATTTAATAATTTTGGAGCATCAGAAAAAGATTTTAATTTATCTTCCAATTTTTCTTTTAGCTTTTCTGTAATCATATCTAACATATCTTCACCTCCTATAACGTTACCTGTACGAGATGACATCTTTCCAGACGGAAGTCTCATCATGCCGTGACCAATATGCACAAGCTTATCTTTAAGTTCTGGGTAAATTTTTTCTGCAACTTTATTTACAACTTTAAAATATTCGTTTTGTTCACTAGCTGTTATGACAGCATAGAAGGCTGCCTCCGGCATGAGTTCCAATTTCTTTTCATAATTTCCCAAATCTTTTGCCTCATATGTTGGAAGACCTTGTGCTGTCAAAAATACACGAGTATGTAGCCCATCTTGCTCACCTTTATATACAACAGCTCCCTCTGATTCTTCAAAAATCTTACCCATGTTTACTTTAACAATTTCCAAACCAACGCCTGAAACCTCAGACTCAAAAATAAATGAATCAAATTTTGTGCCGAGTTTTGCATACATGTAATCAAAATACTCCAAAGAAAGAGCGCGGCCTTCAGCGTATACTTCCATTACTTTTGTATCAGTGCCTTCATAGATTGCTTTGTTTACAGAAATAATTTCCTGCTTTGCATTTTCATCACTTTCATACTTTTCATTTCCGTAGGCATAACACATTCCTAAAAATGTAACCTTGTCTTTTAGGGACGCGCTCTGTGCGGGTTTTTCATTTTCTTTTTGCATGACACCCCAAACACCCATAGCAACATTTCTTCCAATGTCTGATGGATAACATACACGAGTTACTTCATAACCTTCTGTTTCATAAATACGAGATACCGCTTCCCCTATTGTGTTTGACATTAAATGTCCGATATGGAAAACCTTAAAACAATTCGGGTCTGTGTATTCCACCATTACCTTTCCGCTTGTTTCAGAAACAACAAGTGTTCCATTGGCGAGCTCGTCGGCTTCATCTGTACGAACATCATCTTTCAAAAAGAAGTTTATAAACCCAGCTCCAGCGACTTCTATTTTTTCTACTGTATCTGTGAGTTCTGTTTGGAGTTCATTTATTAAATTATTAGCACAATCTTTTGGCGAAAGTTTTTCAGTCTTAGACAAAATAAAAGCGATGTTTGTTGCGTAATCACCATGTAGAGAATCTTCTGGTCTATCCAGAGAAAAAGTTGGTACAATCCCCTTCTTTTCAAAGATTTCTATAATTGCTTGTTTAATTATCTCGTACGAGTTCATTACTCTATATACTACATTATTTATTGATGAAGTAAAAACAAATAATCTATAAATAAAAAAGACCTACACAAAGTAGGTCTTTTGATTGTAATTAAACATCAAATGGAAGTTTTAGTCGACTAGAGAGTGTAGATACAATCTTTCTGTGAACTTCATCTCGGGTTAGTTCGTAACCTTCAGCGGTAACACAAGGAATAATTAGCCAATCAAACATCCTTGCATAAAAAATGCCTGCGTAATGACTGTTCCTTATATAGTCATGGTTGCTTTCCACGGCGTCTGGAGTCGTATCCATTTCCCTTGCACGCTTTTCTGCCCGGTTAATTGATATGTGCGCGGGCAATTCCAAATAGATAGTTATGTGTGGCTCTGGAAGAAAAAGCATCTCGTATTCGAGTTTTTGAAGCCATAAGCCAAACTCTTTACGTTTTTTCTCACTAGCAAACTTTCCGCCTTGATGAATGAGGTTGGAATCAACATATCTATCAAAAATCACAACATCGTGGCGAGCAATCAAATCCTTGAGGAAAGGAAGTGATTGTTTACGGTCAGCTGCATATAAAAGGCTTGCGCTGTATGGATCAACATTTGCAAAATCGTAAGCATCTTTGTTACCTCCTTTGAGAGCTTCAAAAAGTGCCCACCCACCTGCGGTTTGTTTGTAGCGTGGGAAAGAAACCTGACTGACAGTCATTTCGTTATTCACGAAAAAATCATATAGAAGGTTGCTCTGGGTATCCTTACCAACACCATCTGAACCTTCAATAGCGATAAGTATAGTATTCACTTTTTTCTCCTTTGCCTTTTGGCGTTAAATTAAAAAGAACTAAAGACAATCCTACAGGAATTTAACCCTATCCGCAAAGTTGCTAAACATCTCATTTTTCTGTAGAGTTCAAGAGGAAATTGTTCTAACCAAATCAACATTTTAAAGGAGTACCTGAAATGCTAAACCCGAATGAAGGAGTTTACCTCCAAGCTCTTTCCGAAACCCGCAACAATGGCTCTCGTCGCAAGACACGAAACGGTGTTACCACCGCTACTCTTGCTCATCAAATGCGTTTTGATTTGCAGTGTGGTTTTCCAGCAACGACAACGAAGTACCTCGCGTTCAACGTAGTGGTCGCTGAAAATTTGTGGTTAATTGATGGAGGCAAAGAGACTGGTGGCAGACTTTCCATCAAAAAATTAAACCAGCTTCTTGGAAAACCAGATGACGCCAAAAATATTTGGACACACGACCAAAGCAGATTTGCCTCCCAAGGAAAAGCAAAATTTGATGGTGACTGTGGTCGCATCTACGGAGCTCAGTGGCGTGACTGGAGAACGTCTGATGGTCGTTCTATTGACCAACTCGGGAATGTGATCAAACAATTGAAAGACGACCCTTTCAGTCGCTATCACATTGTGAATGCATGGAACCCTGGCGAGATACATGATATGTGTTTACCTCCATGTCACATGAAGATGCAATTCTTTGTAAGACCGAGCAATCGTCGCGATAAGAAAATGCACCTCGACCTGTCTATGGACCAACGGTCTTGTGACATGTTCCTGGGGGTACCATTTAATATTGCGAGCTATGCGCTGCTTATCCATATGGTTGCCCAGTGTGTAGATATGGTGCCGGGTGAGTTGGTTATCACTCTTGAAGACTGCCATATATACCTTGCTGGCTTAAACGAAAATGGAAATCCGACGCCTTCCAAGGGACACCTAAAACAGGTTAACAAACAGTTGGAAAGGAAGCCTTTCAGGGCGCCAGAATTGTGGCTCAACCCTCTGGTTAAAAACATTGATGACTTCACTATGAATGATATCAAGTTGATTAACTACAGGAGCCATGAAAAGATTCTGGCAGACCTTCTGTAAAAATTAAAGGTGATACATGTTTACATGTATCACCTTTTTGTTTTTAAACGATATATGAGATTAAATATCTTTTGGCTTTTATTTCCCTGTACTTCCAAACCCACCCGTACCACGTTTTGTTTCTGATAATTCACTAATCTCTTCTATTTCTGGAAATTCAACTTTTTGAATTAACATCTGTGCAACTTTATGTCCATGTTCAAATGTGTAAGCTATGTCACTCATATTATTTACCATAACATGAAGCTCTCCACGATAACCAGCATCTATCACACCACCTAAAGTTTTTATACTCTTTGAACCAATTGATGACTTATCCCAAATCAATCCCACGTATCCCTCCTCTATTTCCATACTTATACCAATCGGTATCATTAATGTCTTGTGTGGTTCTATGGTGTGATTACCGCAAGAATATAAATCTATTCCAGCATCGTCATGATGTGCACGGGTTGGAAGTTTTGCATCATCTCTACATTTCTTAACAAGTAATTTCATTTGTTTAGTATAACAAAAAGAAAAAGCCCGAACTTAATCGGGCTTAAAATTATTTCCATGCAACAAACTGCTTCGGAAGTTGAGTTTCAATTTGACCGCTGTAGTTACCAGAAACAGCATAAGAAACAGTCTCTTTTCTCATTTTTTCCAAGATAAACCTTGCGAGTGGTTTTTTGTGTCGCAAAAATTCATCATGTGGAGCAAACACTTCTAGTGTTGCAGTACCAAAGAACCCTGGATCAAAGAAGCCGGCGAAGTGTGTAAAGAAGAATCCCAACCTCGGGTCAAGCGCTGTCAATTCCGCAGTGTTAACTTTTGGAATCTTCAACATCTCGTTGGTTGAAAGAAGGTAATACCTTCCAGCCTCAACACACACAACCCCTTCATCTTTACCAGAACCAAAACGCTCGGCGTATACTGGTTCAAAATAATCTTTAGGATCCTGATCTCTAGAACTCAAATCAAGCGGTTTTGCTGTACGTTTCGCTTTGTATCCAACCATCTTTTCGGGTGGTGAATGAAGCGTACACAAAACAGAACCGTCGTGAGTAAAAAGGGAAAGTCCTCCTTGGTTATAAGGCTCCTGACTACGACGGTAGAGCAGATCTTTTTTCAAAAGAAGTTCATCCAAATCTTTCTGTTTGAAACGGGTATCCCCATTAAAAACGCGAAGCTGGTTATAGCACTCCTTATCAGTGAAGATAATCGGATAGGCGAGCGGCTGAATGACCAACCACAGCTCACCGGTATATCCCTTGTCTCTTTGGTCAACGCAATCAAACATGTGGACACCGTCTGCAAGTGAACGCACAAAGAGAAAATTTCTTCCAGAACTGGACTTTGCGTTAAGATATCCATATATCCCTGGAGGAAAATTAATATCGATGCTGGCTTTGGCTACATAAGTGCAACCTACTTCCATAGCCTTGCCGATATCAATTTTTGAAGCCCCCATTTTTGGTAGTAAATAACGAACTGTTTCATTGGCCAATTGACTCGGCGGAAGAAGACGATCAACGCGATAAGCTTCACCAGTTGTGGTGATATCTATTGATGCCGGACCGATATGTTTTTCAGAAAAACCAGTCAAGGGTTTAACTCTGCCATTGGCAACAATATCTTTTAAATCCTGCTGACTAAAAACTCCTGTCATCTGACTCATTTTGTACCTCTTTTAATTTAAAGATATTCCCTTTCGGGTCTGATATGAATCCTACATAAATAAACAAAAAACCGCAACTTTTGCGGTTTTTTGTTTAGTTGGATTTATTAAGCAACCTTGATTCCGATTGAGCGAGCTGTTCCTTCGATAATCTTCATGGCTTGTTCCACAGTGTGGGCAGTTAAGTCTTTCAACTTAATCTCTGCAATTTCGCGAACTTTATCCTTTGAAATTGTTCCTGACCCTGCCTTACTGTTTCCTTTTGCTACGTTTGCAAGCTTCATAACAAGTGAGGTTGCAGTTGGAGTCTTTATAACAAAGTCATAAGTACGGTCTTCGTAAACATAAATCTTTACTGTAAGACGTCCTTGCATACCTTGAGTGGCAGCGTTGAACTTGTTAACGAAATCACCAATCTGAACACCCGCTTGCCCAAGAGCAGGACCAAGTGGTGGAGCAGGAGTAGCTTTACCTGCTTCTATTTGTACTTTTACGTATTTTGTAATTTTCTTAGCCATATATATAAGTTGTGTTATCTTAGCACATTTTTAAAAGATTTTCAAGGTTTTATTTAGATACATAAAAATCTTTAACAACGACGTAGATGAAGTAGTTTTTAGACTTTTAAACCTTTTTTATTTGAAGAAAGTCTAGTTCTACAGGAGTCTCGCGTCCGAACATGTTAACTAGCACCTTTAATTTTCCGCGAGCCTTATCTACTTCACTGACCTTGCCTTCAAAATCCTTAAAAGGTCCGTCTGTTATAGAAACAAGTTCACCAACAGATACAGTAATATCATGTTCTACTTCACTTGTATTCATGCGGCTAAATAGAAAATCAATTTCTTTCTGAGTTAGAGGAACTGGTGTTGTTCCGGCGCCAACGAATCCAGTTACACGTGGGGTGTTACGAACAACATACCAACTATTGTCATCCACAATCATGTCTACAAGGACATATCCTGGATAAATCTTTTCTTCAACTTCAACACGTTTTGTTCCTTTAACTTTTATTTTCTTTTCAAGTGGAACAACCACAGCAAAAATCTTGTCTTGCATTTGAAGAGACTCAATACGTTGTTTTAGATTACGCTGTACCGCGTTTTCGTAACCACTATATGTGTGGATTGCGTACCAGTGACGCTCTCCTGTAAATTCTTGTTTAGCCATAATGTATAGTTGTTATTTAATGGTTGATAGTTTAATACAATCCTGTCAATTAACTAGCGATTAAGCAGTCTTGAAAGTGCTTCGCGAAGCCCAAGATCCATGCCACTTAACATAAGTGCAACTGCAACTGATATAGTAATAACCATAACAGTATAAATAACAGTTTGTGATGTGCTTGGAAATGTTACATCCTTTAGTTCTGCTTTGGTTTCCTTCAGGTATTTAAGAAGATTCATAGTTTTGTTGTGTGTGCTAAATATTTTATAGAAAACGTAAAATTCTACCCTTATTCTAAAAAACACCCCCCAGGGCATTTATCTTTCTATCATATCGTAAAAAAATGAAAAAGTCAATACCTTACAGGCTTTAAACCTTGAGGTGTTTTGTGGTTAATTCTAAAAAACGACCCGACGGGTCGTTTTTTAGAATTCTTAACTTTTTTTAAATTTCTGAACTAATCCAGCGAGTATGTAATCGTTACTCGTGATTTTATGACACTTTCCCCTTGTGGGAGAGTTACACTGCTTGATTCTGTCTTCATAAGAGAGGAACTTATTCCATACATGGCTGGATAATATCCGCCATTATCTTCACTAAATTGCATTATGTCTCCTAAGCGTTCATGGAGGGCTTTTGCCGTCATTTTGGCTTTAATTTCTGCCTTTTTTATTGCTTCTGCTTTGGCTTCTGCTTTGGCTTTATCCATGTCGTCTACCGTAAACTCTGGTCCAGATATTTCTGTTATGTTCGCTTTACCTAAAGCGCCGACGACATCCCCTGTTGAATCAATCTTACGAACTTTAACTTGAATAGTTTCAGAAACTTCATACCCAATAACCGTAGTTTTTCTTGGGGGACAAGGTATGGTAATACAGTAGATAACGTCTGTTTCATATTTTGGATTAACTGTATACGAAATAGTTTTTATATCTTTTTTATCTACAGACAGAACTGACATTGAAGACATTGCTTCGGTGATTTTATCTTCAACTAATTTTTGAGCTTCCGGAACTGTCTTTGCGGTCTCACGAACAGTTGCTGTAATAGTTGCAACATCTGGAAGAGCTGTAACCTCCCCTTCACCTGTTACTGTTATAGAAGCAACTGTCCCACCTGGATGCTTTAAGGATTTAATGTCTGCTAAACCCATAGCAAGTGAGGCAAACGCAACACCAAGGAGAGCGACGATTGCAGCTATCCATGTATATTTTTTGTAATCAAATGTTTGCATAAATAATAAGTTATTTAAAACTAGTAATACTTTTGTAAGTATAACACTTAGTACTAAGTTGCTATTCAATAAATCAAATTTCTTTAAGATTAAAGGCGTCCGTTAATGTACATGTAACTCAACAACATAATAACCAAAACAAGCATTGTACTCGCTAAGATAACCAACCCTTCTTCTTTTCTTGAAAGAGGAGTTTTTGCTATACGTATTTTATCTATAACAATATGTTTCTCAATTATATGTTTTTTTGGTTCTTCCGTTGCCTGTATGGTTGTGGGTATGGGTACTTTTGGTTTTTCCTCTTCCTTTTCTATTTTTTCATTTGTCTTTACCATTGTGTCCCCATGAAATACGTCCTTGTATCTAGAAAACGGCCACACATTTTCTGTGCTTTCAAATGGACGAATAGATAAATTATCAGGTATTTCTTGTTCTTCTTTTTGAAGGTTTGGTTTTTCAATAACTGTATCAATTAAAGACTGAGGTTCTCCTTCTGTTTTTTCTTTTTCCTGTAAAACTGTTTCTGTTGAGAACATTTCTGGATTATGCTCCAAAAGAGAGTGAGTATTGTCTGCTATTTCTGGGAGAACGTTATCTTTTTCTGTTGCTGGAAATAATAAACCAGAAGTTGTAGAGTCCTGTTTATCTTTTGTGCTGCTATATATAGTTAAAGCGTCGCGAATCATTGCGCCATCCCACCCGCCAGCCGTAAGCAATGTTACAAGCATCGCCTCATTTAAGTCTGTGTGACGTATTCGTAATGTTTGTAATGTGTTCTCTATTTCATTTATAGTCATTATTTTTTAACTGTAGTCTTTTTTGTTGTTGGTGTTGAAGTAGAAGGGGTTTCGAGAGATTTAACAAGGGCTTCAATATCCGCATTTCCTGAATTACTCTTAAAAAGATCTTCGGCTATAGACTTGGCTAAATCTGGTCGTCCTCCATCCCTAAGTGAGAGTGCTAGGAAATATGCAACATTAGCATTACCTGGGTCTTTTTCAAGCGCTGTTTTAAGAGAAGTCACCGCGTTTTGATAATCCTTTTTACCGTAGTATAAGAACCCTGCCTGGATATAAGTAAGTGGGTCATTTGGTGCGTTCTTCACTGCCTCAACAGCATAAGCTAGAGCTTCATCAATTTTTTGATCTGACGCTTCAAGTTGACTCATAAGATACAAAGCATCAGCAAAGTTCTGTTTCTTTTGAAGGGCCTCAGTTAATTGTGTGCGTACCCCCTCTTTTGTTCCAGCTGACGCCTCAAGTCTTGCAATCATTACATAAAGATAAGGATTTTCTGTATAGAGTTTAATGGCTTCTTCGTATGCCTTTTTTGCACGAGAGTATCCACCTTCTTTATCAAATGGAATAGCTAGTTCATATGCTCGACCTAGAGAAACATAATTCTGGTAATTGTCTGAATTATAATTAACAGCTGCAAGTCCTGCATCTACTGCTAACTGAGATGTAGTGAGGTACTGCTTTTTTAGCTCTTCTTGGTCAGTAGAAGCTGAAGAAGAAACTAGTGCGCGGTTAGCTTGTATAGCATTTTCAACTTGAGTGCGATAAAACCCGTCATAAGGATAGATAGCTGTTGTTTTTTCTAATAAAGGAATTGCTTCTTTTGCAGATGAAACAGTTTGAGCTTTAGTGTAAAAATTGAAAGCTCTTGTTTTTTGTATCACAATAATAACGTTTGCTACAAAAAGAATAGCAATAGGTATTAGTAGCCACGCTAATTTCTTATTTGGGTGATATTCACTTAAATTGGCTTTTGCTAGACCCAGTCCAGATATAACCATCCACACTACGAGCATTGCGTATGATAGTGGAACTACCCAAGAAATAAGTGCGAAATAAAGGAGTGAGATAAAAAGGAGTCCTAGAATAAAATGTTCTGCATCCGATTTAGTTTGTTTATAACTGACAAATGTAGAGTACAGAGCGGAAAGAATTAGAAACATGAATGCGAACAGACCAACGATACCAATGTTTACAAAAAATGTACTCATTGTGTCTGAACCTTGATTAAACTCATACCCAAAATATGGGGAAGAGACAACGCTTGCTGGACGATAAAGCTGCCATGCGCGACTAAAGTTTCCTGCGCCTATACCAAACACACCATCATGAAGCATTACATTTTTCCCAACTATAAGTGTGCTTGAAAGATTTGGACGCACGCTATCTTGAGAGGAAAGTGATAATGCCCAAGCTAGAAATAACATTGATGTTACTATTATTGCATTTTTATAATGCTTTGGAAGCTCCACCTTACGCGTAAAGAAGATAGAAACAATTGCAAACAAGCCAAGATAAACAGCAAAGGAAGATAGGTTTGAAAACCCAGAAAATAACTGTTTTGTTACATCAATTATTTGACCTGAAAACATAAGAGCTAGTACAAAAATAAATGCAGATACTCCTAATATGATTACTAAAACATATTTTAATTTATTTCGAAGATTTTCTGGCAAAGATCTAACTAGATACACTATTACAGGTAAAGATAGGAGTGATACCGCAGATAAAGGATTAAACAAATCGCCGAAGAGTGCAACGCGAGGCATGTGTGCAAAAATAACAGACCCGAGAAGTGCGACAGATACTGCGAAGTATGAAATAAACTCAAGTTTAGAAACAGTGTGCCAAGATTTTGTTATCAGAGCAGATATTACATATGATACAGTGGCTACTGTAACTAAAAACATTATTGTAATGTAATAAGTAATGTCTGGATCAAAACCTGTGCGAGGTATAAAGAAAAGAGGTGACCCTATAACTATACAGACTGTTGAGTACTGATATAAACGTTTCAAAAAAGAGGCTAGTAGTTTCATAGTATGGTATGTGAATAAATTATTATATATTTTATAGTATACCGCGTATATATACCTCAATGCTGTGGACAAAAAAGTGCAAACAAGTACACAAAAACAAGTTATACTGTGGTCATATATGGAAACACTAAACCAAGAGCAAACAATACCCTCCCCAGATACTATACCGACTGGAATTAGTATGCATGAAGAAACTAATCTTTACCCAATACTTCGTACTATTTTTATAGTTATATTAATAATAATTGTTATATGTATTGCTATATTTTTAATTTATATAAACGGAAAAAGTATATATGATCACGGTATCTAATTTACTTTCAAATGTTCCCCCTTTGTTCTCATCTCTCGCCAAGGTTCTTTCTGGTGAAATAAACTGTTCTTATCAAGCTATAACTGCGTATAGTTCAGATGGTTCTATTTATAGCGTCAGACCCCAGGCGGTCATTTATCCCAAAAACGCCAGTGATATAAAACACGTGCTTTCTTTTGCTCGTGAATACAGTATGCCTGTAATAACGCGAGGTAGTGGTACCGCTCGTTCTGGTGGCTCTCTTGGTGAAGGTATGATTCTTGATATGACAAAATACTTCACTCATATCCGTCAAATAAATATGATGGACCATACAATCACAGTAGATGCTGGTGTTTCTGTAAAAACACTACGTGACAAATTACGGGGGTGGAACATGGATGTGCCAGTACTAACATCTCAAGATGACGGGGCGACTATTGGAGGACTTATTTCCACAAAAAGCGCTACACCCACATCATTTCACCATGGAACGATTCGCGAATGGGTAGAGTCACTAACAGTTGTGATAGATACAGGAGAAGAGCACCGCATTGCAGATGGCACAACACCTAGCGGAAGATTACTTGGTATTTATCAAGCGATATTTCCAATTCTTTCAGAAAGCGGACCAGTGTTGCGTGCAACTAAACCAAACGAACACGATGATGCCACTGGGTACTGTCTTTGGAATACCTCTATTGGTCCAAGGCAATTACTAGACGAGCTTGTAGGTGGGGAAGGAACTCTTGGAATTATTACGTCTGTAACACTTAGACTTGCACCCCGTAAAACACTTTCAGTTACGACATTTATACCTATAACAAATTCCTCTCTTCTTAATTCATGTATAGACATTTCTAAACACCATAAAGCTGAACATATTTTTCTTTATGACGCGACATTCACAAAACTATCTGAGCTTTATCATGCCCATCTGCTACCAAAACTATTAGATACTCCATACGTACTTTGTGTCACACATTTCGATACAGATAAAGAAAAGTTACACGATAAATTAAAAACTTTTATCAAAGCAATACCTGTTGAATGTGGGTCATGTGTACAACTAGAAAACGAAGACAAAATAGAACGAATAACAGAAAAGTCTTATATTTTTTCACTTCTAGATGCTTACACTCAAGGTTCCCATGTTGCCAATACTTTGGCGGACGGAATAATTGTATCTGTTCATGATTACAGTGAAACTCTTCATGAAATAGATGCGTACCTTGCTTCTACTGGTAGGCTTTATACAATAACAGGCAACGCTGGAAGTGGTCACATATCTGTTATTTCTCTTTTTGATACTAATTCACCCACATATGAAAATGAACTTGGTGAATATTCCAAAAATATATTTACACTTGTTAAAAAACATAAAGGAGGGATAAGTGCTGTTGGCGGAGATGGTTTAATTCGTACACCTTTTCTTTCATATGTTTATAACGAAGCAACAATGAATATCTTTCAAAACATAAAAAATGCTTGGGACCCTCTCGGAATATTAAACCCGGGGAAAAAGATTTCTGTTACGACTAACTATCTACGTGAACACTTGGCTCGACATTTACCGCTTTAATTATTTCTACCAGTTAAATGTTTTATCTGATCTTTTGGATCATAGCTAGACCTAACTACTTCACGTGCCCATATACGAAACTCCTTACCCCATTCCCCTTTCACGCGAAATCCAATAGCTATCATAACGTCAGAATTATAGACATAAACTTTTCGCGCAACCTTTTTCTTTCCTTCTTGCTGGGTAATCATAAGCACTCTTTCGCTTAATGTTTTCATTAATTCTTTTTCGCGGTATATCTTCTTGAGGTGATCATTAATTGTTGGGATACTTCTTCCATATATACGTGCGATACGCTTTTGTGTACTCCACACTTCATCATCAAAAATAAACACACCCTCCTTTACGAGTTTTGGATATTGGTCTATGTGAATGTGGGGGATAGTCGATGATGAATGTTGACTACTTTTCATAAAAAAAGTATAGCATGATTGATGCTGGCTTGATTTGGACTACTTTTTACAAAGCACGTAGGGCGTTTATAATAACAAGCACATCGATACCTTCCTGAAGTATCGCCCCCTCAATTGGTGGCAAATATCCAAACAATGCAAAAAACATTGCTAGAATACTTAGACCCATACCTATTCCCATTGATTGTTTTGCAATGCTTGTAGTTTTTTTACTTATTTCAATCAAGTAAACCAACCTGTCTAAATCATCTACCATGATCACAGCATCAGCTATATCTGTAGAAGCTGTGGCGCCGTGTGAACCAAGAGCAATACCGACAGAAGCAACAGCAAGTGAAGGTGCGTCGTTGACCCCATCCCCAACCATTACTACTGGTTTATTTCTACTTTCGTATTCTTTTACGAGGTCAACTTTATCTTGAGGTAAACAGCTTGCTTTTATTTCTGTAAAACCAAGAGTTTTTCCAACTTCATGTGCTCGGGTTTCAGAGTCTCCTGTAATAAGTACGAGCTCCGTATTTTTTTGCAAAGAAAGTAAATCCTTAAGAACTTCTTTTACTTCTTTTCTAACTATGTCTGAAAAGATAATACTTCCGATAAGTATTTTTCCTTCAGCGACATACACCGTTGGTTTAGTTTTTATTTTATTTTTCTCCTTTTCTTCCTCAGAAACATAAACACCCAGAGACTCTAAAAAGGAAAGTTTTCCCACGCTATATTCCTTTCCATCTAATACACCAGTAACCCCACTACCCGTTGTTTCTGTTGCAGAAGTTGGTGTGATTAACTTTAATCCATCCCCTATAGCTTTTGTAACAATTCCTTGAGCAAGAACGTGAACTGAAACCTGTTCAATAGATGCCGCATAACGAACAATATCTACCTGTGACATTGCCTGAACGAAAGTTTTAACTGAATAAACTTGTGGCATGCCGAGCGTTAAGGTTCCTGTTTTATCAAAAAAGAAAGCTTTCGCTTTAAGAATAGTTTCAAATACCCCTCCATGTTTTACAATAATTCCCCTTTTTGCAGACCTACTCATTCCAGCAATGAAAGCAATTGGCGCCGCAAGAATAAGCGGACAAGGTGTTGCAACCACAAGCACAGCCGTTGCTAAGTGTGGGTCTTTAAAGAAAGCGATTCCAGCCATGCTAAAAGTAAATAGTGTGAAATAAACACTATATCTATCTGCAAGGCGAACGGTTGGTGCTTTTTCTTTTTCTGCCTGTTCAACTAGACGCACAATTCCAGAGAAAACACTCTTATCGTAAGTAGCTTTAGCTTCTATTGTGAAGAAATCTCCTCCGTTTGTTGTACCACTCACAACAGAATCACCAACAAAAACATCTCGTGGCATAGGTTCACCTGTAATCACTGATTCATCAACAATAGAAGCTCCGTCGTGAACGATTCCATCCACAGGAATAATTTCCCCTTTTTTGATGGCTATAATATCACCAACCTTAACTTGCTTAATGTTAACAACTTTTAGTTCACCGTCTATATAAACAGATGCTTTTGTTGGTGCGCGACGAAGTAATCTTTCGAGAGAACTTCTTGCTTTATTCTCGGCATACTTTTCAAGTGACTCGCCACCAGACAACATAAAGACAACAATAGCTGCCGCGATTATTTCATTTGTTGCAAGAGAGGCGATGATTGCTGTTATGGCGATAATATCAACCCCAAAGACTCCGCGACGCATTGCAGAAATAATATCAATAACAAACGGTATAGAGCCTACGATAACTGCCAGATAAACAATATCAAACCAAAACCACCTATTTTCTGCAGAAAAAAATAACCCACTAAAAAGAATCAGCGCCATCCCTATAGCAATAACCAAATTTATATTTAAATATGTTTTAATTTTCTTCACGTACTGTAAGTGAATTACTATAATTAAAGTATAGCAAAATAAAACTAGTAGACACCGCTAATCGCTCTCCTCTATTTTATTATTTCGTTTATTGCTTTTCCAGTTTCAAAAAATGAAACAATGTTTTCTGCGGCGACGCGAGCCATTTCCTTTCGCGCATTATCGCTTGCTGATGCAATATGCGGAGTAAGAATCACGTTTGTAAGTTCTGCGAGTCCTTCACTTAACTTAGGTTCAAACTCATAGACATCAAGTCCCGCCCCTTTTATTGTTCCCTCCTTTAACGCTTCTACGAGTGCCGCTTCATCAATCACTGGACCACGTGAAGTATTTACCAAATATGCATCCTTTTTCATTAAATGTAACGACTCTTTGTTGATTAAATGTTTTGTAGATGGTGACAGTGAAACATGAATAGAAACGATGTCACTTGTTTTAAGAAGTGTTTCTTTATCTACAAACTGTGCCTGGAACTTTTCTTCAAAAGTTTTGTTTTCATTTATATCGTGATAAATAATCGGACACTTAAAACCAAAATGAAGCATTGAAGCCACTTCAGATCCAATCGCGCCAGCTCCTAAAATACCGATTGTTTTTCCCGTGATATCTGTACCATTTAGAAGATACGGTGACCACCCAGTATATTTACCGGAACGCATAAACGAATCCCCTTCCACGGTGCGAGTGGTAAGCGCGAGCATGAGCGCAACAGTATGTTCGGCTACCGTAAGAGAGAGAACTTTTGGTGTGTTTGTGGTCACGATGGAATGTTCTTTTGCGTCTGCTAGATTAATGTTATCAAAACCAACAGCAAATTGAGCTACTATCTTTAATGTTTTACATGCATCAAAAATATCTTTATCAATTGGGTCAGTCAGAAAAGAAATCATTCCGTCATATTCTTTCTTTGAAATTGCTTTTATTATTTCTTCTTTAGATGGCTTTTCTATTTTTTCACCAATATCAACTGTATATCCTTTATCCTTCATTATTTGAATACCATTGTCCGGTATTCTGCGAGTGACATAAATTAATTTTGACATATGGGCAAAGTATAGCAGAAAAAAAACCCTGAAACAGGGTTTTTATTTCTATATGTTTATCTTAATCCTGTATCAACGTCGAGGTTAAGTGTCACTGGTTTATCTTTGGTAATTGTAACTGTTGTTGGTACACCTTTGGTTCCTCCCATTTTTTGATGAATCATATCTATAAAATATGAACCCTCGGGAAGAGTTATAGAAAATAGACCATACTTATCTGGAGTAACGGTTGTTACAAGTGTGGTCTTGTCCATCTTATATACGAACACCTTCGCAGCCGCATACATTTCGGGTGTTGGTTTACATGAAAAAGTTGGATATTTTTCAGCAAACCCTACTGGACAAACAGGGCCGATAGTCACACTCCCTTTCAGGGTCCCGTTACTTTTAATAGCCTCAGCAGAACATGCGTCAAATTCGCATTGTGGCCCTTTTCTTACTTTTACAGATTCGTCTGGGCATATTTTTGTGTCTGTAGCACAAACAACAGGTTGTTGTTCTTTGGTTTGTTTATAAAATACAAACATTGCCCCAGCCAAGACAATTAATATACCTGCGCCAATTATTATTTTAATTTTCATTTCTATATTCTATCATTATCCAATAATTTCAAAAGATTTACATTCTAGCTAAAAATTTTCTAATCTAGAGGGTGCTCATCTGAATATCTAACTATTTTATCTAACGCCATTACCGATTCTAACGGATGTTCTCCTGTGGCTGTCTCTTCAGATAACATAACCGCACTCGCTCCACTTGTTACAGCAAATTCAACATCTGTAACCTCTGCTCGAGTTGGTCTATCTTCTTTTACCATAGACAGAAGCATCTCGGTAGCAACAATTACAAATTTATTTTTATTAATACATAAAGAAAGTATGTTTTTTTCTACGAGAGGAATTTCTTCTATAGGTAGAGCTTTCCCTAAATCACCGCGGGCTATCATTATAGCGTCGGAGACATTAATAATATCTTCTATATTATCCACGGCCTCCTTCCTTTCTATTTTTGCTATTACTGGTATTTTATTGCCAAATTTTTCCATATGGTCACGCAGTGCGATAACATCCGATGAGTTGCCCACATATGACATAGCGACATAATCAACAGAATTTTTAACACCAAACTCTAAATCGATTAAATCTTTTTCAGTTATGACACCCTGTGCACCAGTGTCCATGTGATGACCATTTGCCTCTTGTTTGCGAGGACCAGATAAATCTTGAATTATTAAAATTTTTCTACCTTGTTCATCGCTAACCTTTCTCACCATTTCAATTAAATTTTTCATTTCTTCATGTGTCCCCCATGAAAAATTCAATCGCACCATATCAACGTATGAAGCTATTTTTGAAAAAACTTCCTCTGTTCCAGATGAAGGACCAAGCGTTGCTATAATTTTTGTTTTTCTTTCCATGTTAATTACTATTTTTATTATTATGAATCTTCACAAGTCTCGCGTATTTTACTTCACGCTCCTTGGGACCCCTTGCGCCGGACTTCATACCAAAACAATGAAATGCCTCAGTTATATCCGCAATCATATCATCCATTGTTTCACCGCTTCTGTGACTCACAATGCAGTGTATACCATTTTTCTGTGCGTAGGTTATTACATCTAACGTTTCTGTTAAAGTTCCAATTTGGTTTGGTTTTACAATAAGTCCAGAGATACTTCCTAACTCATGTGCCTTTTTTACTCTTTCAATATTTGTCACGGTAAGGTCATCACCAACAATAATAACTTTTGAAAGATCTTGTTTTAGTTTTGCAAATGATTCAAAATCTTCTTCATAAAAAGGATCTTCTATCGAAAGAATTGGAAATGCCTCTGCTAACGATACATACGTATCATGAAGCTCTTCTTTTGTGTGTCTCTCATCACCAACTTTATATGTTTTTGTAACTTCATCATAAAAAGAGGTGGCAGCAACATCAAGAGCAAACATAATATCACTCTCTAATCCAGATTTTTTTACAGCCTGAGATAAAAGTTCTAATGGCTCACGTATATTTTCTGTCGGGACAGCGTATCCACCCTCGTCCCCTTTTTCAACGTCTCCATATTTTTCTTTTATTATTTCACCGAGAATGTTTTCTATCTTTTGTGCAATATCCAGCGCTTCCGTAACACTATCCACCTTTGGAACAATGTGATACTCCTGAAAAGCAAGCCCGGTCTTAGCGTGTTTACCACCATTTATGAGATTGAAATATAGCAATGGACAAATTTCATTTGGTGAAACTTCTGCAAGCATGCGCATGTATTCATAAAATTCTTTTCCCATTGTTGACGCACCTGCTTTACCACAAGCAAAACTAACACCTAAAATACTATTCCCACCTAGTTTGGACTTATTTTTTGTTCCATCTAGTTTTATTAAGGTGTCATCAATATTTTTTTGATTTGTAACATCCTTACCGATAATCACTGGAGCAATAATTTCTAGGATATTTTCTTTGGCTTTAGTGACGCCGCCATGACTAGTGTCATCATCACGAAGTTCATATGCTTCATATTTTCCAGTACTCGCACCTGATGGAACCATGCAATTTCCCGTTTTACTTTCTTCTGTTGTAACAGTTACAGATAGAGTTGGAATATTCCTTGAGTCGTTAATTATATCAACTTTTATGGATTTAATTGGGTTCATATTTATTTATGCTTGTAATAATATATACAAATCAGACACATTTCTTCCGGTATCTCCAGTTATAATCGCGTCACCTATTTCAATAAACAGTTCACTGTCTTTGTCTTCATCATGATACTCTTTGCTGTTTAGATTTTTTTCTTCTAGTTTCCTTTTTGTCTCAATATCAACAACTGCTCCAGCTCCAATAGATTTATTATCTATTCCATCAGTAGCAAATGAAACAAACGTGTCTGTATCTGAAATAATAGAAATCGCCTCACTTGCAACATAAAAATTCCTTCCGCCAATGCCGATTTCACGTTCAAGTACAATAGACAACTCCCCTCCCGCCATAACAACACTTTTAGGAGCTAACACCTTTTTTGCTTTCTCTAAAAACACTTTAGGACTGTCGTATACTTCATCACCTAAATTAATAACTTCATACCCTAGGTCAATACATTTTACTTCCATAGCTTGTAATGCCTCCTTGTTTGAAACAAATGGTATATTAGTTACCTTTGAAAAATACTTAGGGTCCTTTGGGGTTTCGTTAAATGAAAAAATATTTTTTATATTATATTTTTCTAAAAGTTTCTCAGCGCCAGAGATTGTTGTTGTATCTAAATATGTAGGACCCGAAGCAACTTCATCAAAATGACCTCCAGGTACATCACAAAAAATTATACTAGCGACTGTCGCGGGATATAAAAGTTTTGCCAACCCTCCACCTTTAATACCAGAAATATGCTTTCTTAATGTATTTAATTCCTCTATATTTCCTCCAGCACTAAGAAATGAATTATAAAGATGATTGCTTTGGTCACACTCAGTCATGGGCCAACAAAGAAGAGCTGATCCACCACCTGACACTATGACAATAGATAAATCTTTCTCGGTTAAGTTTTCCGCCAAATCAGCAATCTTTTGTGATATTTCGAAATTATAAGAACTAGATCTTGGGTGTGACCCTTGATATACATCTACGACTTTACAAGCACTTGTGTACTTATCAATAACAATTCCACCATCTAATTCATCCCCCAGAATCTCTTCAAGAGCCTGCGCAGCTTTTCCCGCCGCTTTTCCAAAACCTAGAACAAAAATTCTATCGTAATCATTCAAAAAATATTCGTTTCCTTGTATTGAAAGGATTCCGTTTTCCAGTGAAATTTTCTTTTTCACAACTGAAATTGTGTCGACTGCTGTATATCCTGCTTCAATTATTTCTAAAGCGTTTTTGCGTGATTGTGTGATGGCGAGTGTGTCAAAATTAGAAATAATATTTTTCATGTTGTCGAAGTATACCATTTACAGTGTAAATTTAAGGAAAATACCGTTTTCCCGATCCTTTCCTTCCCCATAGACACAATATATATCCTTTTATTTTCTGTAAATTATTATTTAGAGTTTTCTACTATCGTATGCCCAATGAAGGAGTGCTTGGCGTTGTTTTGGTCTACATAAAAAATCTCCCCTTCTACAAGCGCCTTGCAACCATGTGATATGTCGTCTCATGTTAACCCATCGCTTTATTTGTCTTGCGTCATCAACATGTCTTCTACCTAAATAATATCTGCAGTACCACTGGAACCACCCTCTTGGGTCATCTTCATGTATCCACCCTTTCTTCCTCCACTCTGCAAGTGACTGGCTTGCTTGTACACCAAAATAATTTAATGACTTATCGTATTTCTCACTATTTAACTTAGCTTTTATAAACCAACTTTTAGGAAATTCCTCTTTACAATCTGTCATATATTTACCACCAAACACACCGAGCTCAAGCATTTCTCTAGGCGAAAGGTCTGGCTTAAACTTTGGATCAAAGTCTTTTCCCTCTTTGCAAGTAAGAACATAAGTGTAGTTCTTTTGCATTTTGTCGTTAACGGTAATTTCTTTACTTAATTTCATAAATATATAAACAGTATATCAGTTCCGCCATTCCACATTATTATCTAAATGGTACACAAATGTCGTAACTAAAAACCCCATCTTTAACAAGGAGATTTTTAGTAATTATGAATTGATATACTGTCGTAGACGGGATTAGAACTACTCTCAAGAAAGAGCAGTATGGAGATCCACATACTCCTGTATCCTATACGAAACGTATCCTAGTATTCCGAGTTGAATAGCTGGAGTAAATCCGACATTGATGAGGGGAATAATGGGCATTAGAGAATTATACGCCCAACGAGCAGTATTCAATCCGAACCATTCATTGAAAATAGCAACAGTGGTGCCGAGTAAAATAATCAACCAACTTTTGTCCTTTAAAAAAGACAAAAAGAAAAAAGGTAGAACAATTACACTTATCACTAATGCGTCAAACAGCGATGCTCTAAGTAGGATAAATTCTGTAATCTTACCTCCCATATAATTATCATATAGCAATGAGTGCAAGTTTTCCCATATTGCATTCAAAACGAAGGCGGTGAAGAAAATAATAGCTATTTTTCTCATGAAGAAAGTATATCAGTTCCGATTCTCCTTGTAATTCTCTAAAGGGTACAAAAATATCGTAACTAAAACCCCCCTCTTTAACAAGGAGGTTTTTAGTTTTTATTGATTGGTGTGCCTACCGGGGTTCGAACCCGGACTGAGGGTTCCACAAACCCTAGTGCGAACCATTACACTATAGGCACCATCTCTTTAAATTCCCTTCGGAATAAGGTCTTTACTCTAACACATATTTTGAGTTTTTTGAAGAGTGATAATTTTTAAACGTGTGCTAGAGTTGTTAATGAGTAGTTCGTTATAAACATCAACAAGGAGATACCCCCGTGAAAAAAATCTTTATTTTTCTGGCTTTTGTTCTTATCTCAGTAAATAGTTTTGCTGATAAAAGTGACAGTTTCAATGGCTGGTCAGTTACTGTCTATGGTCTAAGTCATCATGTGACCAAAAGTACCTCTACCCCTTACAGGGAAGTAAACCCCGGTCTTGGGCTTCGTAAACACTTTGGTGAATGTTTCTGGAAAACAGCAAACTGTTTTGCTGAGCTAAGCTACATTTCTAAGAATAGCCTTGACGGTAAGGTACAAATGGCTTCGGTTGGGAGTAAGTGGACATTGGCAAAAATTGAAGGGTGGCGTTTACATGCCGGCGGAACGATTACGTACCTAGAGTACGAAAAACCGCTAGACAGTGTCACTTACAATGGGGTAACCATTATTCCGTTCTTGGGTTTTGGAAAAGGAAATTGGGATTTTGATGTCTCCGTACTTTCTCAAAAACCCATTCAGTCCCTTATGGGAAAAGAAGATAAAACAATTTACTTTGCTCATCTTAATTACAGATTTTGATACGGTTGTTGTATCAAAAAATCCCCACGCTTTTTGCGCGGGGATTTTGTTTTTTTAATTAAATAGGACTTGGTCACCTCGTCTCGTTTCAGAATTACCTGAAACAGGAGACTCCGCGACCCCTATTCAAGTCCCCACGCATGACGCGCAGGCGTCATGCTTCCTGGGCACAACAAAAAAACGGACGCTTTCGCGTCACGCTTTTTTTGTTGTGCCCAGGAGAGGACTTGAACCTCCATGCCGTTGCCAGCGCTACCACCTCAAGGTAGTGCGTCTACCAGTTTCGCCACCTGGGCATATATTTAATTTACACTTCACCTTCCAATATTCCCACAGTGTCGCGAAACTGGTAGACGCACGAGTGCGCAGATAATTCTTTTGCCAGTTTCGCCACCTGGGCATATTTCTTCTTTAGAAGTATTGAAATACTAACACAAAATACCCCAAAACAAAAACCTGCAGTAATGCAGGTTTTTGTTTTATGCTGTAACTTCTTCTGGAGTTTCTTCAACGACAGCTTCTACTGTTGTTGTTGAACCTTTTTTGATAACACGAGTATCCTTCTTAAGTTTACGACGTACATCACGTAGAGCCTTGTCACGAACATAGTAAAGTTTACTACGACGAGTACGTGAGCGACGAACGATTTCAATTTTATCAATCATTACAGAGAAAAGTGGAAATACACGCTCTACTCCTACACCTGAGGCAACACGGCGAACAGTAAAAGTGGCTCCGATTTCTGTTCCATGTTTACGCGCAAGCACCATACCTTCAAAAGCTTGAAGGCGAGTCTTTCCATCAGCTTCTTTAATCTTGCTCCATACACGCACAACATCTCCAGATGAAAAATCTAGCGCCTTTCGAGCTTCAATGTCCACTGGTGTAAAATTAATAGTTGTTTTCATAAGAAATGTCTTAGTAGAGAGATAGTATCACAAAAAATGATGTTTCGCAAGCCCAAATAACCTAAAGTCCTTCTGGAAAGTTAAGCTTTTTAAGAACATCTTTCATATCCTTTGGAATTGGAGAAAAGATTGTTACTTCCTTTTTCCCTTCTTTTTCTTCAGGAACTTCTATTGTAAGTGAGTAAGCGTGAAGCATCGAGCGTGGCGCGATGTCCTTCCCCTTAAATGAACCATACAAATCATCCCCGATTATTGGGTGGCGAATACCACGAAAATGCGCACGAATCTGGTGAGTTCGCCCAGTCAATGGATAACACTCTACGTAGGAGTAATTTTGACCCTCTGGTGATGTTGTACGGGCTAATACCTTGTAACGTGTAATAGCATCACGCTCCTCACCTCTTTGGTCTTTTGAAAACATATCTACAACGGTACGTTTACGAAAATCACTTTTGGCTCTAGCGATTGGAAGAGATATCATTCCTGTGTCATGACGAATATGACCCTCAACAATTGTTCTATACACTTTTCGAGCTGTGTGGTCTCTAAACTGTTTCTTGAAAGTTGTATAAGCAACGTTATCTTTTGCCAACATTATGACCCCTGTTGTATTACGGTCTAATCTGTGAACTATTCCTTCGCGCCCAGCCTCACCAACACCTTCCACTTTATAGGTTTCTTTCATCCAGTCAGCTAAAGTGTATTCATCTTGTCTTTCGTCTGGATGCACCATAATACCCGCTGGCTTATCGATAGCAACAGCGTGGATATTTTCAAAAAGAATTGGATATTTCATATTTGTGCCCTCGGCAGGAATCGAACCTGCAATAACGGCTTAGAAGTCCGCAGTTATATCCATTTAACTACAAGGGCATGGAATATAGAGTATACTAGCAAAAAAAAGGAAAATATTGTAGTATTTATACTATATAGGGAGATTAGCTCAGTTGGCAAAGAAAAACAGACAACTCGTTTACATAAACGAACAATGAGCTAAAATATGGTATATTAGGTAAAAATAAAATATGGGAGATTAGCTCAGTTGGTAGAGCAACTCGTTTACACCGAGAAGGTCACAGGTTCGAGTCCTGTATCTCCCACAAATAAATAAAAGTTGCCACATAAATGTGGCAACTTTTATTTATTTGTGGGAGATCTAAAAAGTTTTAGATGAAAAACTTTGTATACACGCTAGATTTTGATCTTTATATTTTAGAAACTTAATCAAGTAAAAAGAATATAACTATACCCAGCCCGCTTAATATCGATGATAAAGTAACCATCCACGTAAGTGACATTATTTGGATTTGGATTTTTGTTTTATATAAAACTAATCCGAGAATAATAAAAACTCCCGTAACCAGTAGCCCGTGAGTTATCCAGTGATGGATTGTGACCATTTTCATCCACGCCAAAATGGCTGGATTTGATTCTTTTGCCACCATAAGGAGAGTATTGAAAACTATAGCAACAGAAGCGGATATACCGAAGGCTGTCGTTAAATTGTCTGCGTTTTGATTAATGTCTTTTTCCATATATGAGTTAATTATTGCACAACGGTTTGTAATAATCCCAATTTTGCCCCAGCTGCAATTATTGCACCGGCACCCTCAAGAGCTAGTCCACTTATAACGATTAGTGTTGCTGTGGAAATTATTAGTATTCGCGTTTGTCTACTTGTGATTATGTTTTTCATTCTAGACACAATAGGAAGAAAAGCTGATAGAACAAGTGTCATGAAAAAAATATGCTCCTTACTTTCCATAAGTAAACTGTGGGCGAATGGCCAAGGCCCATTAAGAATAATCGCTTTATCTGCAGCATAATAAAATACATAAAAATATCCGCCAGTTATCCATGTTAAAACCATAAGGATAAAGATCATAACTGATGCGATTCGAATACGACTTTGATTACTCTGTGAAGAGTTGATAACCTCAACAATAACCCACACGGCTGCGATTATTCCTAACACACCAAAAGTTGGGTGTAAGAGAAGTAAGATTTCTTTCATTCTGTTTTATTTTAAGTAAGTAAACTTGCTATTAATATCTTTGCGTTACGCCACCTAATAAAAGTATAGTTCTGCACATAGAGCAAGTCAACGCACTCAAAGTAAACAGTTAATTAATTACCAAACTTATTTATTCATAACACACTTCCCTCTTCAATCTGTCCTCTAGTTTTCTACCCAGCATTCTTCTAGCGTCCCCTGTTCCACAGACAACAACTTCGTCTTTGCCGATTTTGTGTACGATAACATCCAACACTTCATTAATCGCTTTTGTAATTTCTCTTTCAATCATTCGTTTTCCAATTGGAATCATTTCACCGTCAAATACAATGTAGTCATCTAATATGCAAATATGATGTTTCATAATTTAAAGTATACCCTGCATTTTAAGCATAAAATAAATAATACACACAACAACCGCACCGAGAAGAATACGCCCAGTTATTTTTTGCTGTTCAACAATAAATTTCTTAGCTCGTACACCGTACCTGTCAGCAAAATATGAAACTACAAAAAACCTTATACTTCTTCCAATTATTGAGGCAAAAATAAACATCCAGAGATTTACAGAAAATAACCCTGCTGACAAAGTAAAAACCTTATAAGGGGCTGGAGACAAGGAGGCAAGTAATATGGTAATAAAAACATGTTCCCTAAAAATATTTCCAAGATATGCAACCTCCGATTCTAGTCCATACCAAGAAATAAGTGGCGCTCCAATATATCCATAAAAAAACTTCCCAACAAAATATCCAAAAATACCTCCAAGCACTGATGATATTGTGCCTATAATTGCCAGCCTGACCCATGAAGGTTTTTTATCAAGTGACAACATTCCAACAATCAAAACAAATGGAGGAATTGGAAAGAAAGATGACTCAATAAAAGAAACAATAGACAGCGCAGTATTGGCATGGTGATGCCCCGCCCATTTCTCTACCCAGTCGACGAGTTTTTGTATCATGTATGTATGATAACACGGAAGCGAGAGCTGTAGGCTGTCGCTTTTTTTAATTCTACTAACTTAACCTAGTGCCGTTTTTAAGTTTTTTATCTGGATTAAAAAGCGCCAGACCTTCCTCATCTTTACCGGCTAATATCATTCCTTGTGATTCATAACCGCGCAACATTCTTGGTGCAAGATTTGTTACAAATGGAAATTGTTTTCCTTGTAAGTCTTCTGGTTGCACGTATTCACGAATACCTGAAAGTATTTGACGTGGTTTTTCTTCTCCTAAATCAACAGACAGTATGTATAGTTTATCTGCCCCTTCCACAATAGAAACAGATAGAACTGTTCCTACTTTTATTTCAATCTTCATAAAGTCATCAATAGTTGCGTACACCTTTTCAACAACTGGAGCAGCTTCTGTTTTTACTTCTGGGACAATTTCTTCTGACATATGTTTATGTTAATTATTTAATTACCACTGATCACTAGTTGATGTTTCCTCTTCATCGTTTTCTTCACCTGTAAATTCTTCATCAGAAGTACTTGGTCCATTTATTTTATCCAAATATCGCTGAAGAACAATCGCTGCAGCTTGGTCATCCACTTCATGACTACCTTCCTTTCCTGGTTGCTTACGCGCTTCTACAGTTGAATACCATTCCTTTTCAAATTTAATAATTACATCTGCAGCATTTTCAATCTGAGTACCGAAGGCACGTGCTTCTTTTGCAACTGGGTTTGGTTTTCCTTTGGTATCCACGCTCTCCCCTATAACCACTGTGCCGAATTTCATTTCACGAATTAGCTCTAATGTGTCTTTCAAAAGAGACTTATCGTTTGGAGAAATCATTAAAGGAAAAGCCATTCTTCCGTCATCATCTGATTGAGCAAACCCAATTTTTTTAGAACCGAAGTCTATTCCTAAATATTTCATATTAAAATAGTATATCAGAGAGTTTTTTTATTTCCCCATCTCCATCCCAATCTTTCTCCATTTTTATATGCTATACCAATAAACAAAAATGAAGCAATAGAAATCGGAATAATAAATTTAAATAATACTTCTTGTGTAGAATAGTCAATATTAAAAGTAATAGACATAGCAACAAGAAAAATAAGATATATATAGGTAATAAGCCACCCCTCCCAGGAACAAGGTGTCCATCCGTAACCGTATCTTTTTGCCTTAAACCATAATTTCTTTTCCATATATGGGTTTAATTATACCTTATTTCAAAAATATAAAAATCATGGTAGAGTGTTACTACAATCGAAAGATTATATGGAGGAGTGGCAGAGTGGTCGATTGCACCTGTCTTGAAAACAGGAGTCTGGGCAACCGGACCGTGAGTTCGAATCTCACCTCCTCCGCACACACAAAAATGAGCTCACCAGTTTTATTGGTGAGCTCATTTTTATGTGTGGAGGAGGTAGAAAAGTGCCCAAGCACTTTTCGTGAGATTCGAAGCGAAAAATCGGTCTACGAAATTATTTCTAAAAATTGAGCTCAGTATTTTTATAAATAATTTTGTCGATTTTTCTTTAGGCCAAAACTTTGAGTGTTTTTCAAATAACGAAGTTGTGAAGAAAAATACTAAAGTAATGACCGAATCGAACCTCCTACGCTTGGTTTACGGAGATTCGAATGGGGGTTGCGAAACTACTTCGAGCGAAGCGAGGAGTTTTGTGACAAAATCTCACATAACTCATGTAAAGTAAAACCACCCTATCGGGTGGTTTTTAGTTAAGAAACAATTGCTACTGATTTGTGGTTGGTTCTTTGTTAAAATATTCCTTTTACAAAATTCTTCACTTTTGATATAGCAGGTTCTTTGTATTCAGGCCTATTTATTCCAGCGTTGTTAAGTAGAGTTTTTGCTTCTGTTTGTTTACCAGCTCTAAAGAGCTCCTGAGCTTGTTTCATTGTTTCCTTTTGAGCCTCAGTTAATTGACGCATTTCTTGGTTTCGCCCCATCTCTCCTTTGTGTACACCGCGATTATCAAACTTTTCGTTTTTACTGTTTTGTTTGTTTTGCATTGGCGGTTTGATACCAGCTTCGTCGAGAAGTTTCTTTGCGCCAGTGAAATCTCCCGACGCACGAAGTTTCTGTGCTTGTATCATGGTGTTGAACTGAGCTTCAGTAATTATTGATGCCCCCATTTTACTGTCTTTACTTGCAGCTAGAAATGCTTGATAGTCGCCAGTCGTGAAAGCTTGTTGGATTGCAGTGTGTACTTGGTCACGATTAGCCATTCTGGTATTAGCTGGTAGTGACGCAGCACTCACTGAAGCAAAAGCTCCGACCGACCCAAGAGATGCTAATGATAATGCTAGAAAATATTTACGTTTATTCATATGTATGTGTGTATTTGTCGGTGAATAAAAATTTACAATTATGTACTAAACTACTAATTTATTCACTGACACTATTTATTACGAATCATCGGTTTGTTTTCTTTCATACTTTTTTTAGCATCTCCACTAACGTGTTTTTTAATATTATCAAGTAAAACTTTACAATTAGGATTATTATTCTGCTCTCGTTTTATTTGTGGACGGATATGCTTATTATTTTTAATTGGTGATCCAGGAAACCTGCCTATGTCCCAAGGAAATACCGCGCAGGCAACAAAAACACCTTCGACCGTACTAGTTCCAACAATTTTTATGCTCTCCCCTTTTTCAACAAATGGAAAAGTTGTGGAACCAAAACCAGACATGTCTATTGTCCAAAGAGTATTGTCCATACCCCTAACCTCCAGTGTATCTTCGTATTTTTCTTCTATAAGCCCAGCGAGTCTACCCTCTTCTGGAGAAGACCAAACACCTTGTTCACGCACATGTAAAGGGTATCGGATAATACTGTCCACCTTAAAAGCATCATCAACGTAAAATATACAAACACCCAAAACTAAACTTGCGACAATACTTCCCAATAAAATCTTTTTCACAGAAAGACGATATCCTTTGTGGGTTGTGCGGAGCGCTTTAACAATGAGAGACCCAAATACAGTAAAAGAAATTATCCACACAAATGGCACAACAGCTAAAAAGAAATCCATTAACGATGGATATACAAACTCACGATACTCCCAACCTGCGTGAGTAAAGGCAAAAAGAACTCCCGCAAAAGAAATAGCTCCTAGTATGGTTACAAGAACACCTGGGAACCACAACGCCAAGTGCTTCATCACAAAATACCATCTAGCTCTTGGTTTGATGTTCTCTCCTTTTATTTTATTCAAAATTGTTTGTGGTATGTTCATATATTTTTATGAATAAGCTTGTAGTGATTCTTGAAGAATTTTCTTTGCTCGTGATAGTCGTATTGCAACCGTACCTGGTGGTATTTGCAAAATATCCGCTATCTCTTCATAACTTTTATCTTCAAAAAATCTTAAATAAATAACTTCTTGGTATTTTGGGTCAATAGTTTTTATAATATCCTCAATTTCTTTTTTTGTTTCGTTAGCCATGGCTTCTTTTTCAATATTCATGTCCCCTGCGATAGAAGCAAAGACATCTTCATCTTTGTCTGAAAGAATAAGTTGTGGACGACTCTTTTGTTTACGATACCAATCAATGAGCTCATTGTGAGTTATACGATATGCCCATGATGAAAATCTAAGAGTTGTATCAAAATCATTAATATTGCGATACATTTTTATAAAACTATTTTGTACAACATCTTCAGCGTCCTCTTTTGTTGCGTGAGAACGTCTAATAACATAACGAAGAAGTATTTTATCGTAACGCGATATTAACTCACCAAAATACACAGTGTCAGAAACACTGAGCTTAGCAAGCTCTTCGTCTGTAAGGTTTGATGTTTCGGGCACTGTAAGTTAAATACGAAAACAAAGGATTATTTCTTTCGTTTTTGCTTTCGTTAATTTACTCTACCATACAATCCAACCAGTGTGTCTCCGCCTAATATATGCCCCTTCATTGCCTCAACAAGCTCCTGTTTGGTTGAGATGTTTGGAATATCCAAAATAAAATCAAGCGCATAAATACTAAAATTATAATGATGAGTTCCTGTTGGTGGACACGGTACGAACCAACCAATTTTTCGCGCATCGTTGTACCCCTCAACTGCACCTTGTGGTAATGTATCGCTTTTTATTTCTACGGTGATTGGGTCAATATTCCAAACTAGCCAGTGAACAAAGTTCCTGCTCGGCGCATCTGGGTCATCGACAACGATTGCAAGACTTTTAGTTGCTTCGGGAATGTCAGAAATATTAAGTGGCGGTCGCACCCCTTCTCCGTCGCAAGTGTATAAAGGTGGTATTTTGCTATTGTGAATGAAAGCGTTGCTTTGTATTTTCATGTGTTTAGAATTATTTTGTTTATTTTTTGTTATTACAATATTTGCGAAGAAGACAGCTATTATTATAGTTAATGACCAAATGAATAATGCTTTGGGGTTCATGAGGTTATGGTAACAGTTGTGAGAATAAACAAAAGCAGTTTATGCACTTAAGTTCTTTCGTTTTTATAATTTTAAAGCCTAGCCAAAAGCTCAAAAATAGTGTAGTATCATATCCACAACATGCTCTTGTAGTTCAATGGATAGAATTCAAGTTTGCGGTACTTGCGATGCAGGTTCGATTCCTGCCAAGGGCACAAAATAACAAAAAGCAACATCTAAAAGATGTTGCTTTTTGTTATTTTGTGCCCTTGAAGCAAGTGAACTACTTCACTTACGTCAGGAATCGAATAGGGGTCGCGGAGTCTCCTGTTTTATGTATTCATAAAACGAGACGAGGTGGCCGATTTCTGCAAATAAATTAAAAAACACTTTCGTTTTGAAAGTGTTTTTTGTTTTACTTCTCCGATTTTGCTACAGCCTTTGCTAGGCGTGACTTCTTTCGGTTAGCTGTCCCCTTCTTGATAACCCCACCCTTAGCAGCCTTATCAAGTGCCTTGAAAGCAAGAGCTAGGTCAGCTTTTGTAACCTTAGCGTCCTTACTTGCAACGTTTTTACGAACAGTTTTTACTGCTTCTTTCATAGTTCTACGACGACGGTCATTTACGACTGCCTTTCGCTCACTGACACGTAATGCTTTCTTTGCGTTTTGTGTAATTGCCATATCTTTTTTGTATGCCCCACTATACCACAAACAGCCATATTTTTCAAGAAGGGTCATCTTTGACTCATGTTATACTTCAATTATGATTGGATTTCTAAGAGGCAAGATATTAACAAGCAACGAAAGTTCTCTTATTTTAGATGTTTCTGGTGTTGGCTACAGAGTGCATGCACCCCTTCCACTTCTTGTTTCAACTACAACTGGACAAGAATTTTCACTTTATATTCATTCACACGTTAGAGAGGATCAGTTCACATTATATGGATTCAAAGATGAACTTGATTTATTTTTGTTTGAAAAGCTAATTAATGTTTCTGGCATTGGACCAAAGTCGGCACTCGCCATGCTTTCTGTTCACTCCCCAGCTTCTATTGCAGACGCTGTCGAACGTGAAGATGTACCAGCCCTTTCCCATACACCAGGTGTTGGTAAAAAAACTGCTGAGAAAATTATTCTTGAGCTACGAGGTAAGTTGTCTCATTTGGTTGGAACAAAGGAGACAGATACAACTTATGAAGTTCGTCTCGCTCTTGAGACCTTGGGATATTCTCCGAAAGAAATCCATGACACTTTGCAAAAGCTTAACACTGAGAGCAAGTCAACAAGCTCACTTATTAAAGAAGCACTTAGTCTACTACAATAAATATGGAAAAAATTCTTCGTAAAATTGAACACTTAATACCAAAAAAAATTTATCGTTTTTTCCAGCCTGCATATCATTATCTTCTTGCAATAACTGGTACAGTTATTTATCGAAGGCCCTCTCGACATATTTATGTGATTGGAATAACAGGAACTAAAGGAAAATCCTCAACCACAGAATTTGTTAATGCGGTTTTAGAAAGTGCTGGTAAAAAAACTGCGATTCTTTCTACTATACGTTTCAAGGTTGGTGGTACATCTCGTCCAAATAAATTCAAAATGACAATGCCTGGGAGATTTTTTACGCAGAAGTTTTTACGTGATGCGGTAGACGCTGGTTGCGAATATGCAATTATAGAAATGACTTCTGAGGGTGCGAGATTTTTCCGTCACACTGGAGTAGAAATGGATGCACTTATTTTTACAAACCTTTCTCCTGAACATATTGAAAGTCACGGCTCATTTAAAAAATACAAAGAAGCAAAACTTCGTCTTATAAAACAACTCGCGAAAAGCAAAAAACCTATTCGTCTCTCTATCGCAAATATAGATAACGAACACGCTCCATCATTTCTCATATACCCTATTGAAAAAAATATCGGCTATTCCTTAAAAGAAGTTGAGCTTATTTCTGAAACAAGTTCCTCTAGTGTTATTAGTTTTCATGGAACAAAAATAACTATTCCACTTCCTGGGAAGTTTAATATTTCAAACGCTGTTGCAGCACTTACCCTTGCAAAAGAACTTGGTATAAATCCTGAAGAAGCAAAGAAAGGGATAGAATCACTTCGTCTTATTCGCGGGCGTGTAGAAAAAGTAGAAGCTGGGCAAGATTTTTCTGTAATCGTTGATTATGCTCATACAGACGACAGCCTTCACCAACTTTATGAAACATTCCCCTCTTCTAGGAAAATTGCAGTGCTTGGCGGTACTGGTGGTGGACGTGACAGTTGGAAGAGACCGGTTCTTGGAAAGATTGCCGATGAATACTGCGATGAAATTATCATCACAAACGAAGACCCTTACGATGAAGACCCGCTTAAGATTATTAATGAAGTGGCTGCTGGTGTAACTCATCACACCCCAAAAATAATTATTGATAGACGTGAGGCTATTGCCTATGCTATTTCTATTGCACATACAGGTGATACTGTTTTAATCACAGGCAAAGGAACAGACCCTTACATCATGGGACCAAATGGAACGAAACTTCCATGGGATGACGCAACGGTCGCCAGAGAAGAACTTGAGAAAGTTGTAAAGTCACGATAGAGTGCTTATATGCCTGAATTACCTGAAGTTCACACAACTGTTACCGGACTACAAAAAGTACTGCCGAGTCTTACAATAAAAGATGTTTGGTCAGATATGTGGAGTGAATCAAAGCTCGCGAAAAATACGATTAAAGACCGTACCTATTTCCCTTACTTTAAAAAATACACTCTTGGACACAAGATAATTTCTGTTGCTCGTCGAGCAAAATATATTCTCATTAATCTTGATAACGGATTTACTATAATTGTTCACATGAAAATGACAGGACACCTTATGTACGGAAATTATAAAATAGATAAAAAATACAATGGGCGTGAATGGTCATGGATTCCAGATGATAAAAATAAGGCGTTGCACGACCCATATAATCGACACATTCATGTTGTGTTTAGTCTTTCAAATGGTAAGCAATTAGCCTTTTGCGATTCACGAAAGTTCGGCACAATTGTTGTAGAAAAATCAAACCACATCCACATTGGACGTCTGGCTCACATTGGACCAGAACCACTTGAAAAAACATTTACTGAAAATAATTTCAAGGAGCGTATCCTAATGTCACCGAATCGTGCCATAAAGACTGTTCTAATGGACCAAACTATTATCGCTGGTATTGGTAATATCTATTCTGACGAAATGCTTCATCTATCTCACATACTCCCTACCCGAACTTCAAAAAGTTTAAAGAAGTCCGAAATATCTTTATTGTTTAAATCAATGAAAAAAGTTTTAACAAAAGGAATTGATTTTGGTGGAGATAGTATGAGTGATTACAGAAATATACAAGGTGAACGCGGTAAGTTTCAAGAAAAACACCTCGTGTACCTTCGTACTAAAGAAGCCTGCAAAACAAAAAACTGCACGGGTATAATCAAAAAATTAAAAGTTGGTGGACGTAGCGCACACTTTTGTCCCGTGTGCCAAAAATAACTATCGAGTTATACTAAAGGCATGGCAACATTTCTAAAAATCTTCCTAGGCTTCTGGGCTTTATGGATAATCTGGTATTTAACTGGTGGACCTCTCCGTGATGATAAGTCAAAGCCTTATATTGGGTTTAGTGAGTCTGGACAATTAGTACCCATGGAGAAAGATCGAGTAAAGTAATTGTGGTCACGAGTTACTAATTGCGCTAACCACACTTCGTGTGGGTTGCTCATAAGTACTCTCGACCCCACCTCGTCTGTTTCAAAAAGTCAGGAATTCAACTTTTTGAAACATGACTGCGGCCGGCACAACGGCACGCAAGCCAAGCAGTTGGCTTTGCTAAAACAAAACACGCTTGGATTACCAAGTGTGTTTTTTTTACCGTTGTGCCCCCAGCTGGGATCGAACCAGCGACCGTCTGCTTAAAAGGCAGCTGCTCTACCGTCTGAGCTATAGGAGCATATTATATTAAACGAAACAATTTCTGTTTTTACCAACAACCACAATTTGCTGCCTTTTAAGTCATCTGGCTAATTTACTTTGCCGTCTCTACTATAATAGGAGCGATTGCTACATACTAGCAGATTATGTTACGTTTTTCCAGCGTTTTGTATTTTATAGACTAAGTATAATTTCTTCAAGTGCAACATCCAACTTCTTACCCCCTCTATGTGCTTCAATGCTTGACCTTAATATTCTTGAGGCAAAAACTTCACATTCATGTTTAGAAAATTTGGAAGGCTTACCATTTAGCGTGTCTTCCCATATTGTTTTCATTTTCCACCAAAGCGCTCCCTGAAAGGCTTCTGGTGAATCCGTATCTTTAACTTTCACCCACTCAATCCACGCCCCCTTTTTGTCACGTTTAGCAAAAAGATTACATAATGTAAAAACGTCGGCGTCTTTTTCTTTTCCTTCTCTAGCGTCAAATATTTTTTCAGAATATTTTTCTAGTCGTTTAAATCTATTAGCGTCAGCAAACGGTTCATCAATAATAAAAATGTTTTGCGAGTCTTTCATGTCTGGAAGTAGTCTTATCAATTCATCTCGAGATGACGCTACATCCATAACCTGGATTAGGTTAACAACAATTTTTTCACCAAACAAGCTAGTTGCTTCAACAAGAGCTTCTAATGTTGCTATTTGTTCACTGTAAACATGAGCAGAAATACCTCCAACTTTTTTTAGAGCTTCGTAAGCCTTTTCTCTCTTGTTTATGTCCGTCCCTACAATTGCGTATATCATGTGAATTATTAAATAACTTGAAGATTCGCCCCTAAGGTTCTTGATGTTTGAAGTGGTAGTTCGCTTAACTTACGCTTTGACAAAACGTTCTCTAAAATTTTTTCTAATTCATCTGCCACATTTTCTGCAATATCTTTATCAATTTCAAATACTAATTCATCATGGATTTGAAGTAATAATTTTACTTTATCTTCTAGGTTATTTTTTACAACATATTCATTGGCATCAATCATTGCAAGCTTAAGAATGTCTGCAGCCGTTCCTTGTATAGGCGCATTAATAGCGATACGTTCACCTTGCGCTCTTAAAAATGGTAAAGGACTTTTAAGCAATGGAACCTCTCGACGTCGACCAAGCAATGTCTTTGTGTGTCCGTGCTTCAAAGCAAAAGTTTTTACCTCTTCTAGATATTCCATAAGTCTTGAAAAAGTAACTTTGTACTGGTCATAAAATTCCTGAGCTTCTTTTCTCTCAACACCCATACCATCTTTAAGTGCAGTAACCCCCATTCCATAAAGTATGCCGAAGTTAATCACTTTTGCTTTTCGTCTCATGTCACTCGTCACATTTTTTTCGCTAACACCAAAAATTCTTGCAGCTGTACCCGTGTGTACGTCTATCTTCTTTTCAAAAATATCAATTAGATTTTTATCTCCTGATAAAATCGCAGCCGCGCGCAAATCAATCTGTGAATAATCACAGGATAATAGAACCTTACCTTTACTAGCAATAAAAGCTTCTCTAACCTTTTGTCCGAGCTCACTTTTGACTGGAAGGTTTTGGAGGTTTGGATCTTCACAACTAAATCTTCCAGTTCCTGTGCCAGTTTGAACAAAGTGCGCGTGTATTCTTCCATCTTCTTTTACGAATGTCGGGAGTGAATCAATGTAAGTAGAAAGAAGTTTTGTAAGTTCACGATATTCAAGAATAAGCGGGATGGACGGATGCTCAGCTTTTATTTTTTCAAGCTCACTTACGTTTGTACTCCATGCTCCTGTTTTTGTCTTCTTTACTTTGGTACCAAGTCCGAGTTTTTCATACAAAACTTCCCCCATCTGTTTTGGTGAGGCTATATTAAATTCTGTGCCAGTCATTTTATAAATATCTTTTTCGAGTTCACCTACTCTTATGTGTAATTCTTCGCTTAACTTTTTTAGCTTCTCCACGTTTAAAGTTATTCCATTATCTTCCATTTCTTTAACAAGTAACATCACTGGTTTTTCAACATCAACAAAAAGATTCCAGAGGTTTTCTTTTTTTAATTCTTCTTCTAAGTGCACCTTGATTTCTTCAACGGTTTTCTTTCCTGTTATGTTTTGTATGTCTAAAAATGAAGCATTCGTAACTTCGCTATGAAGAAGATGAGTCATTACTCGAAGCTCATCTAAAATATCTCTTTCAATTTTTTCCTCTATTTCTTCTTTTACTTCTTCCCCTTTTATTGGATGCATGCGATTACGTAAAGATTTAAATTCATACTTATCACATGCTGCTTGGTATTTTTCTATATCAATACTTTCAAACCATTCTTTTTTGGGATGAATATAAACAACCGGCGCATCACGTCTAATGGTTGCAAGTGTTTTAGAAAATAGCGCATCTTCTTCTCCTTCCTCTATTAATTTCACTTGTCTCTCCTTGAAACCATCATCCAGTAATTTCTGTCTGTTCTTTTTTAAAACTTTGTATATTCCTTCAATAGAAGCATATTTCTTTATAAGGTCGGTTGCGGTTTTATCTCCAATTCCAGAGATGCCTATAATGTTATCTGACGGGTCACCAGCCAAGCCCTTGTAATCTGGTATTTGTTTTGGCCCAAAACCAAAACGTTCCATAACTTCTTTTTCTGTATAAAAAACCCCCTCGTTCCCCTTCTTTAAGGTAAATACCGTTACTCTTTCTTTATCTACAAGCTGAAGAGTGTCCATGTCACCACTTGCAATAACCACACGGTACTCTTTATTATTTTTTATTTGTTCTGCAAATGTTCCCAATAAATCATCTGCTTCAAACCCTTCGCATGTGTATGTTGGAATGGAGAGGGATTCGCATAATTTATATGATTCTTTTATCTGCTCAATAAGTGCGTCCTCTGCTTGCTTTCTTCCAGACTTATAAGCCTCGTACGTAGTATGACGGAAGGTTGGTTTTGGTAAATCAAAACAAGCCGCAACATAATCTGGTTTTATTTCGTTATATATTTTTAAAACCATGGTAATAAAACCATAGAGGGCCCCTGTCGGTCTGCCATCTCGCGTAGCAAATCCACCCATAGCGTGATAACCGCGATGGAGTATTGCGTGTGCATCAAGTAAGACGATTGTTTTTAATTTACTCTTTATCATAGGACAGTGTTACTTCGCGTGTATAATCATCTATTATTTTAAATGTGATTTCGACGTCTGGTTTTATGTAGTTCATTTTTGATGGCCACTCAATCACAATAAGGTTTTGAGGATTTTTCAAATCATCTCCTAAGCGTAAAACTTTTGCCTCACTAGGATGGTTAAATCTGTACGCGTCAATGTGTATAAGTTTGGTAAACATTTCATGGTACGCATTATAAGATTTTTTCAAAATAAAAGTTGGGCTATGCACATCGTTGCTATCTATTCCCAAAACTTCTGCCAGAACTTTTGTAAAAGTTGTCTTTCCTGACCCCAAATCACCCCAGAGTAAAATTATCCGCGCTCTAGTTAATTTCTCTGTGGAGTGTTGTTCCATCAAAATATCTGAAACCTTTTTAGCAAGATCCCTAAGGTCTTCTTGGTTGATAATCAACGTTTCTTTCATAAGCCAATAATACCATAATTAAATAGCTAGTGGTCAGTGGCGGTTTGTGCGCGGGAAGTGTTGGATACAAATACAAAAAGCGACCCTTTCGGGTCGCTTTTTTGTTTTTTTCTACTAACCATCCTGGTGGCTCACATAAGGCATTACTTTAGTGGGAACTGTTTTTATTTTCTTGATAAGAAGCATAGATACTTCGTCCCAAAATGAAGATAATAAATAGAATTGCAACAAGGGCAAGCCATTCAACTAGTGTGTTTGGCAAGAAACTTCCTTCCCCTTGTCCAATAACATGTTTTGCATTTCCATCAAAACCATCAACTTGAGGAACTGTTGAACCTACAACATATGCTGTTACTTCGTCCTGCACAGAAGTGCTTGGAACTGTATATAAAGCATAGGCTGTTGTTACTATAGATTTTCCAACCGGAGCATCTTTAGTAACTTCAACTGTCCAAGTAACTACACCTTCAGAAGATGAATCGATTGTGTTTTGATCAATAACAATTGTGTGTGTTGCTTGATCGTAAGCACCCGCTGAAGAAGTTACAAAAGTTACTTCTTGTGGTAGTGCTACTTTTATAAGAACATCTGTAAGACGTGAGTCTGAAATATTCTTATAAGACAAACGATAAGAGACGGTGTTTTTTGAAGCTAGGTTTCCACTTAATTTTTCAATTTGTAGAGATATTAGCTTTTGACCTTGGCTTAGTAATGATGCTACTGTTCCATTTTTTACAGTTATAACTGAACCATCTGAACAAGTGATAGTGTTTGTCTTTGGTTTTGTTGTTACAGGTTTTGTTGTTGTAACAGGTTTAACATAGTTAGAAACTGTACTCTTTGTAGAGAAAGCAACAATTTCCCCCTTCACTGTTCCATACTGGTTTTGCATTACAGCTCGACAGTAATATGTTGTCTTTGGTTTAAGGTTTGTTAAAACATTTGAGAATGGGGCTGTGGCAGATGATCCAATAGATACAGCTGTTGTTGAGCGTCCAAGGTTTCGTGTCTCTCCGTATTCGAACCATCCAGCTGAAGTGACGTTATTGGCAATAAGACCGATACCGTTACAACGAGCTGAGTCTTTTGTAATTTCAGTCACAACACTTGTAACTACATTGTTAAATTTAACAGGTTGTGGGGCAATGTATGGTGCTACATAAGTACCTCCGTAATAACAGTTCTGATTAATAAGAACACTTGTTCCATTGGCACATACTTTATATTGTGGAGAACAAACAGAATAGCTTGGAATCACAGAACCATTCCAACAAGTTTGATATGTAACGGCCGGCGAAGTGTAAGAATAGTTTGTATATGAGTATGTTGGGTAGTTATAGGTTGGAGCTATATATGTTGGAGGAACGTATGTTACAGGACATTGAGACGCATAAGAAACAACTGTTCCGTTAGAACAAGTTACAATGTTTACTGTAGTTGAAATAACACATTTTCCATTTACAAGTGATGAGCCTGTAGGACAAGAAACTGTGTTTATTTGACATGTTCCGTTTGTTAAAGTAGAACCCGCTGGACAAGTTGTTACTGGAGGTGTGTAAGTTGGGGTTGTGTAAGTAGGGTATGTATAAGTTGGGGTTGTGTAAGTTGGGGTTGTGTAAGTAGGGTATGTATAAGTTGGGGTTGTGTAAGTTGGTGAGTAAGAAGAACCAACATAATCAACTGAAGGATATGAATAATCGTAAGCTTCATATGTAGGTGCTACGTATGAAGGAGAGATCGAAGTATAAGTTGTTCCTGTTACAGAAGTTGTATCCAACCCTCCAGTGTATGTAGGAGACACATTTACATAATCAGTATTACCGTTATATGCTGGAGTATAGTCATTCCAAGTTGTATCTGTAACAAATGAAGGAGAAGAATATCCTACCCCACAACCAGCACAAGAAGTGTCTACATAATCAGTATTACCGTTATATGCTGGAGTATAGTCATTCCAAGTTGTGTCAGAAATCCACTCTTGGGCAGACGCCTGTGAAGTAGAAATTGTGAAAGCAATAAATCCGAAAGATATAATCGCTATTGTGTTTAATATTTTTTTCATAAAATGAAAATAATTGATGGTTGTTTAATAAAAGATATCCTTAATAATATAAAGGCATTTTAGCATATAATAATAATATTGTCAATAGGTAAAGAAAAGGTCCCACACATTTAAATGCAGGACCTGTTTTGACTAAACCTTAACAAGGTCAGTCTTTTTTGGCTTCAGTCAGCTGGCATGTCGATGGAATTCCGTAAGCAGAACGAACCGCTTCCCAGTTTTGGTACAGTTGAGACTGCATCCCATCACAATTAACTCCTTTGGGATCATGTGACGCCTGCAAATTCCCAACATACATACCCTTGATGCCGTCGACTAGCTTATCTGTTTGAGGATTCACCAGTCCAACCATCAAACGACCGTTGGAAGCGTTTGCGCGAAGCTCGAACTTGTATCCCATGTTCGTTTGCACGAAACAACGACCGTCAGTACGCTTTTCTTCGCGAATCACAGCAACATTTTCAGAACATGAGCCCTGGCAAGTTTCTGTTTTGGAAAAAAACGAAGGGGTTTTCACATCTGATTCCTTAGAGGAAATAGATGTGACGTTCGACTTGGTTTCTGTCAAAATCTCTTCCTTTTTCTGGGTTGACACTTTTTTGACCACCTTCTTTTTCGCTTTAAACTTTGAGACCAAAAGCTTTGTAGGCTGTTTTGGTTTTTCACACACCAGCAAAGCTTTGTCGGCCTTACTATTGGCATCACCTGCAACAATGACTACATTGGCAACCTCTTTTTTCAAGGATTTAATTTCTTTGAAGTTTGTAACTCCGATTATCAAAGAAGCAAACGCAATGACGGCTCCGATTGACGCAACGTATGCAGCAAACACCTCAACCTTTGGCATTTCGAACTTTTTCATGGCCATCTCCTTAAAAATAAATGAACAAAATGTAAACTTTTCAGAAAATCTAGAGTTTTCTAGGCTTTTCGAATATGTGTACAGTATACACTATTTTATACTTTTGTCA
>Ga0172379_10000813_pt1 | contig 72620 bp, 79 predicted proteins | sample GrowelOW334metaG_FD_119756 | JGI IMG/M metagenome (GOLD analysis project Ga0172379, IMG submission 119756) | Groundwater microbial communities from an aquifer near a municipal landfill in Southern Ontario, Canada - Groundwater well OW334 metaG | ecosystem: Environmental > Aquatic > Deep...
ATCCCTGGCGCAACCGGTACGTCGCTTACGCTAAACAACGTTCAGCTCGGCGACAGTGGTAACATTTACACCGAGGTCTGGACAAACTCTGCCGGAACGGCGACGACAAACCAGGCGACGCTGTCGGTGGGCACCATTACCAGCCCGGCGACGATTGACTACGTCGACCAATCCGATGGCTCAGTAATGGCCACAATGAATGCCGACAGTAACTTCGGGGCATTCAACCTGTCCAGTTGGCCAACGGGCGCTCAACTCATCTTCGAGTATTACTACGAAGGAGCCGCGAGCGGGCCGTTTTCGGCTAGGGAAACGTTTTCATGGAACGGACAGTGGCCGGTCACCCTTCGGCTGACCAAGTTCCGGACTGGCGTTGTGCATCGGGGCAGTTGGATCATCAAGGAACCCAACGGCGTCGAGCACTACAACAACCTTAACTCTGGCGGGTTGAAATGGATTGGACACCACAACAGTGCGCTGATCCTACCCCAATTCGCGCAGGGCCACAACGGAGACCCGGACTGGTTGGCGTGGCAATGGTAAGCTAGCCTGCCCTGCATTTAACCGAAACCATTAACTGGCGGGATCGGACGACTATCGATATAGTTGCCCGAACCGCCTCTTTTTTTTCTTTAATTTTTATTAAATAGTTTTTGTATAAATTATTTAGTCTCCAAGAAAACAACCAGTTACTTGACAAATCCCTAAAAACTGCTATAATTACATGTTCTTCATTTATCTATTATTGAACACCCCGTTTGGTGTTCAATAGATGGATGAAGTATTTGTACAATTTTCAAAGTAGCCGCGGGGGCATAGTGCTCCAACGCGGAAAACCAAAAACTAAGAGAAGGATCGACCCTATGAAGACGTTAGCCATTACTGCAACATGCATTCTCTGCTCACTGACCGCGTCCGCTGCGGACCTGCGGGTGTACAAGACCGTGGACGGAATCGTGGTCCTCGTCAACCTCGAAGGCACCAATCCCGCCGACCTGACGAACACGCCGGGTCTAATCGTGGCCGACATAACCGGATTTGGCCTTCAAATCAATGAAGTACCAGATCCGGTTTGGCAGTTGTTTTTGGAACAGCTCGGAGTTATTCCGGCCAGCGGCTGGATTAGCTTCAGGCTGACGTCCGACCAGATTGACGTCGCGAGCCTAACGGCATCCAAATTCACGCCGTACTTTACCACGGCGGGCGGGCGAGTCTTCTTCGACACCTCCTTCAGTGGTCTGACCTCCTCTCTCAACAACCAGCCACTCTCTGCTATTTCGGGAGACGGCAATTACCCATTCAATCCCGCAAGCCAGGGCAACGTCATATCGCCCGTAATCACTGCAGCGCCGGGCAACCTGACCGTTGCCGAAGGCGGATTTGTTCAGTTCTCGGTTACCGCCTCAAGCGCGGTACCTAGCGGCGGAATCACGTATCAATGGTTCCGCAATGACTCTCCTATTCCTGGCGCTCGGGATGCGGAATTCATAATCCAGTCTGCAATCGCCGTGGACGCCGGCAATTACTCCGTCGTGGTAACCGATCCGATCGGAACGGTTACGTTGAACGCATCGCTCACTGTGGGCGATACTCAGGCCATGCCATCCGCGACGCCGATCGGTCTGGCTTTACTGGTCATGGCTATCATCGCCATGGCGACTGGAGGACAGCGCGTCCTCCGCACCACCAAACGATAACCACCGCTATTACGCTGCGGTCCCGGTCGCGGCACACGGAGAACTACATTCCGTGTGCCGCTATTTTAATTATTAAATAATGTTGTCTTTATAAAATTTCCAAATACCAATATGCTATTTTAGCTACTTCATAATTCGTATTTCTAAATTCCCATTGCATTATTTTTCACAAAATACCTCAAAATTAGCTTAAATATTTATATTATTCTTTAATTTAACTGAGCTATTGACAAAATACCGATAATATGCTAAATTAGTCAATCAAGAAAATATATGAAAATAGCGTTTATTGGCCAAAAAGGAATACCAACCCAACAGGGCGGTATCGAAAAACACGTTGAAGAACTTAGCACTAGATTAGCTAAGGGCGGTTTTGACGTGACTGTTTATAGCAGGCCCCATTATTCAGGAATTACCACTAAAAAATACAAGCATAAAGGCGTAGATATTATAAATTTGCCTTCCATAAATACCAAGAACCTTGATGCGATTACTCACACATTCATATCTTCAATTCACGCGATTTCTAAAAATTACGACGTCATTCATTATCACGGCGTAGGCCCTTCCCTGCTTTCTTGGATGCCAAGAGTTTTTTCTCCTAAATCCAAAGTGGTGGTAACTTTTCATAGCATAGATAGATTGCAAAAAAAATGGGGGCCATTTGCAAAATTAATGTTAACCGTTGGCGAATGGGCGGCATGTAAATTTCCTCACGAAACAATTACAGCCTCAAAGATCATGCAAATCTATACGCAAAAACATTTTAATTCCAAAACAAATTATATTCCAAATGGCGTTGGGATTCCAAAAGTAAAAGAAACGGAAATCTTAAAAAAATTAGGACTAAGAAAAAAACAATATATCCTCTGTGTATCAAGACTGATTCAGCATAAAGGAATTCATACCTTGATTAAAGCTTACAAAAAATTAGACACTAATAAAAAATTAGTAATTGTCGGCGAAGGTTCAAATACCGAAAGTTATATCAAACTGTTAAAAAAATTAGCCGATGGCGATAAAAACATAATTTTTGCTGGCAAACAAATCGGAGATGATTTAAAAACTATTTTTACCAATGCTTTTGTCTTTGTCCAGCCATCTGAAGCTGAAGGCTTATCAATCGCTTTGCTTGAAGCAATGAGTTATGGTTTGCCTTTGATTATCAGCGACATTCCGGAAAACAAGGAACCGACAAACGGCTATGCTTTAGAATTTATCAACAAGAATTTTATGGACTTATCCAGACAGTTGAATTTTGCCATCAAGCATCCAAATCATATCAGAGAAACAGCAAAGACGGCCAAAGAGCACACCATCAAACATTATAACTGGAATGATATCACCAAAAAGACTGCAAATTTATATGAACAGTTAATTTGGAAAACAAAAAAAGTAAAAGCTATCGGCAAGAGATTGCCCGTTAGGTAATTTTTTGCTATTTTAAATAAAGTTCTTTTAAAATATGTTTTGCCCTTTTGTTTAAAATTAATTTTTGATTTTAAACATAAGGGCGGAATAGGTCCGTTGCCTTACAACAATAAGGAAAGCTAAGATGAATGCGAAACGGATCGCTGGTTGGATTCTAATCCTTGTGGCGATGTATTTCTTTGCTAAGCCTGACAGGTATTTCGCCGGGGTGTTTTGCATAATCATGGCCACCATCATGACTGGTAGCGCGTGCGCATTGTTCAAAGAGTACGGGCGCGACCTAGGCCGTGAGAGGGGGTATGAAGAGGGCGAAAAGGCCGGCAAAGGACGACCGCGTGAGATATTCAATCTGATAGAGAGAATGAATCGATGGGGCGGCATCATCTTTGTGGAAATAGACGGGATAATCACCATGGAAGGGGAACATTTCGTCAGAATGGGACAACATTGTGCCAACAGCGTCACCGAGTTCGCGATATACTCCATTCCCAGAGAATGGGAACCGCGCACGGGCTTAATGGCATTGACTAAGGCAGGAGGTGAGCCCAAGTTGATGCCAGCGAAAGTTGGCCCCCTAGGACTACCACAAATCTGAGTGAGAAGATAACTATCCACAATAATGGGGGCGTCATGACTGAATACAGACTGCATTTTCTCAGGCCACCGTTAGTGCCATCAGAGAAATTTGAGGCAAACTCTGACGGAGAGGCAATAGACAAGGTGGCGTGTCGATTGGGACTCCCAAAAAACCACCGCCCGGAGGAATTTACTAGAGCTGGTGGCAACTATATAGCTGCCTGGAGATTTGATGGCGGAGGTAACGGCTATTGGGAAACGATATACCCCAAATAAGCCAAAATCCGAAAGGAGGCAAAGCACAATCAACGTTGTCACTCGGTTCGATTCCGATAGTGTCAACGTTTTTTTATTTGTCCCGCATATCCCCTAGCGAGCCTTAAAAATCTTGTGCCAATTTTTTACGGAGCTCACGTTAAGAAACAGCTCTAGCCTCAGCAGAGGCGTTAGCTGTTTTAGTGAGAGAAGTAAAAAATTTGGCCATGATTTTTACAGACTCGCGACTTTTCTTTTTTGTTAGCTTTTTTCTTTTCTTAGAAAAGAAAAAAGTAAAAATCTTTCCATTGTTTCAAAATATAATTTTATGTTATAATAATATCAAAATAGATCCTGGATTTCTCCAGGATGACAAATGAAGGTGACAAAATGATAAATCAAAAAGATCTTGAGGCAATAATCCTTGATAATAAGATTCTTGACGAAAATCAAATTAAGGAATTTGCCACTAAAGCTAGAAGTTCAGCCAAAAAACTGGAAGATTTTTTATTTGAACAAAAATTAATCGCACCAGATCTTCTTTATGAAAAGGCATCCCAGTTTTATAATCTTCCTTTTATTGATTTAAAAAATAAAATCATCCGTAAAGACATTTTATTTATAATCCCGGAAATAACCGCACGGTCTCACCAAACAATTGCCTTTGATAAAAACGACAAAGAATTAAAAATTGCAACCTTAGATATTTCTAATATTGAACTATTCGATTTTTTAGCCAAAAAAACACAGTTGGAAATTAAAATTTCCATCACAACCCCCGACAACATTAAAGAAGCATTGAAGCAATATCACAAAGGCCTCAACGCTGAAATAAAAGAAATGGAAGAAGTAAAAGAGGGCGAGGGTGAAAAAGCTGAAAATCTCAAAACCTTGGCCGAGGATTTGCCCGTGGTCAGAGTCGTCGATGCCCTGCTTGAATATGCAATTTTAGAGAAAGCTTCCGACATCCACATTGAACCGGCTGAGCAGGAAATTAATATCAGATATCGTATTGATGGCCTGTTAAAAAAGGTTATGACTCTGCCAAAAACTTCGCATGCCGGAGTAATTGCTAGAATTAAAATTTTATCAAATTTAAAATTAGATGAGCATCGCCTTCCTCAAGATGGAAGATTTAAAATCAAAACGGCGGACTATCAAGTGTCATTTCGCGTATCCATAATGCCGACTTTTGATGGTGAAAAAATCGTACTTCGTCTTTTGCCCGATCAAAGCCAAAAATTAACCCTAGAACAGCTTGGTTTCCAGCCAAAACAATTGGAAATCATTAAAAGAAATATCGCCAAGCCGCACGGGATGCTTCTTGTTACTGGCCCAACAGGCTCCGGCAAAACCACAACCCTTTATACCATGTTAAATATTTTAAATAATCCGAATGTTAATATTTGCACTATTGAAGACCCTATTGAATATAAAATGGCCGGGATCAATCAAAGCCAAGTACAGCCCAAAATAGGTTTTACTTTTGCTAATGGGCTAAGGTCATTCCTGCGCCAAGATCCGGATATTATTATGGTTGGGGAAATCAGAGACACCGAAACTGCCGAGATTGCGATCAACGCAGCCATGACTGGCCACTTAGTCTTATCCACCCTACACACCAATGATGCAGTGACAACCATCCCCCGCTTTATCGACATGCAAGTTCCCACTTTTTTGATAGCCTCAACCATTAATGTCGTAGTCGCTCAGAGACTTGTCAGAAAAATTTGCAAAAACTGCATTGAGAGCTTTAACCTGGATAAAAAAACCATTGACGAACTAGAACAGCAATTTGATCTTGATAAATTACAGAAAAATCTTTCCCAACAGGGATATTTAATGAAAGGGCAAGATTTTAAATCAATCTTATTTTTTAGGGGCAAAGGCTGCCAACAGTGTGGCGATAGCGGCTACAAAGGAAGAATCGGAATTTATGAAACACTGGAAATTGATGATGAAATATCTGAATTAATCTTAAAAAGAGCGTCCCGTGACGAGCTCGAAAAAACTGCCATTGAAAAAGGCATGACAACCGTTTTGCAAGATGGCTTTATAAAAGCCAAGGCGGGAATTACCACGATTGAAGAGGTTCTAAGGGTAACACAAGAGTAAACAAAATGAAAAATATTGATTTCTCAAAATTTAGTAAAATACCGGCAACGGCAAAAATTTTTTTATTGCAAAATCTATCTGTAATGCTTAGGGCTGGAATTTCGCTTGCCGATGCCCTAAAGACTTTAAGCGAGGAAAGCAAAAATCAAAAATTGAAAAAAATCCTTTTAGAGACCGCTGAAAAAATCAAGCAGGGCAAAAGCTTATCAGAAAGCCTGATGCCATATACTAGCGATTTCGGAGAATTATTTGTAAACATGATCAGGGCCGGCGAGGCGTCAGGACGGCTTGAAGATATTTTAAACGAACTCTACATCCAACATAAAAAGGATCACCTGATTTTGAGCAAAATAAGAAATGCTCTGACTTATCCGGTTATTATAATAATTGCCATGCTTGGCATTGCTGCTTTTGTTGTTGTTTTTGTACTACCGACAATAACAAATATGTTTCGAGAGTTAAACGCAGAATTGCCATTACCGACAAAAATTCTCATCTATGTTAGTGATTTTATTCACCAAAACGGAATCTACATCGGAATTGCAATTGTAATATTGATCTTTATTGCCATTAAACTTGGCAGAAGTAAAAAGGGTAAGAGTGGCCTGCATCATTTTATTCTAAAAATACCCATTATCTCAGGCATAATTAAACAAGTCAATCTGGCTCGCGCCGCAAGAAGCCTAAGCTCACTTATAAAAACCGACATTGCCATTGTCGATACCCTATCAATAACTTCAAAAATCTTAGGCAATTCCGCTTTTAGGCAAACATTTGCGGAAGCAGCTGAAAAGGTTAAAAAGGGACAAAAGCTCGCCTCTATTTTTAGAGAATATCCAAAACTTTTCCCTGGAATTTTTATTCAAATGGTAGCTGTGGGCGAAGAAACCGGAGCATTAGATGAAGTTTTGGCAAACCTGGCGGATTTTTATGAAGAAGAAGTGTCGCAAACCATGGGTAACTTGCCAACGATAATTGAACCGGTTCTAATGCTTCTTATCGGCTGCGGAGTTGCGGGTATTGCCATTTCCATCTTGCTTCCAATTTATTCCATGACACAAAACATGTAATATGAAAAAGATTTCCGGATTTACTTTAGTGGAGCTCATAATAGCCATCGCCGTTATTGGGATAATAAGCTCGATAAGCTTGCCAATTTATAAAAACCTTTTACCCACAATTAATCTAAGCTCTTCATCTCGCGATTTGGCGTCGGATTTAAGATTTGCCCAACAGATGGCCGTTACTGAACAAATTATTTATTCAGTATCTTTTGATAAGATTAATAATAAGTATTCGGTAATTAAAACCAGCGACGGCACCGTTAAAACAACAAAAACGCTAAACCGAGAGATAAGCTTTCAAGCGATTAGCGGCTTTGATGATGATAAGGTTGAATTTGTGGCGACCGGAGCATCAGTCCAAAACGGAACCATTACTCTAATCAACAGGCAAAATAAAACATCTATAATTGAGATAAAACCATCCGGCTATGTCAAAATTCAATAATAAGGGAATCTCGTTGATTGAGGCATTAGTCAGTATTGCCATTATTATTATTGTAATTCTGGCAATATCACAGATATTTCCGCTTGCGCTAAAAATTAGCAATCATGCCGAGCAAGAAACAATCGCCACTAACTTGGCGCAAGCAAAAATTGAGGAAACATTTTCATTGAATTATGAAAATATTCCGACCGGGATAAATGAGGCCAAACACAGACTATCTACCGACCCAAACAATCCTTTTTATTATTACCAAAGACAAACAGATGTCCAATATGTTGACGTTGACTTAAATGATTCAGCCTCAGACACGGGCCTAAAGAAAATTACCACGACTGTATATTGGCAAAGTCCGATATTTAAAACTGAAAAAAATGTTAACCTAATTATACTTATAAGCAAAAGAAATTGATGAATTGCAAAAATAAAAAAGGCTTTACCTTAATTGAAATAATGATTTCATTAACGATATCGATTCTGCTTTTTTTTATTCTTGCCGAGTCATATAGCCTGAGCCAAAAAATTTATTTTACCACCGACGCTAAAGCTGAAATAACTCAAAACGGCCGGGTTATACTTGACAGGCTAATAAGAGAGCTAAGACAAACACCAGACATTATTACTGATTTACCAGAAACCGTGGGAGCCGGGTCCCCAGCAGCAAAAGAAATTATTTTTCAGGACGGTCATGATACGACTCAAATTAATTACATCAGATATTATTTGGATGGCAATAATTTTCAAAGGCAAGAAATGTTTTTTTATTTTGAACCCGATATTGCGACTCATGTATATTTCTATGCGACCGACATGTATGGTAATGATCCGATCATGGTCACTTCAACGGCAAAAGTTATTGGCGAATACGTTGATGATATTGAATTTTGGGGCGATCGCCTGACTAATATAAATCTTTATTTATCAAAAAATGGCCAGTCTGAAATAATAAACACGGCGGTATACGGCCGCAATCTCTAAAAATGATGATAAAAAATAAAAGGGGCTTTATTTTAATGGCAACAACATTTATAACTGCATTATTGCTTCTGCTTTCTGCATATGTTTTAAATTTTACCTTGACTGAACTAAAAATTTCCACCAGCCAAGCGGTCGCAACGCAAGCCTACTATTTAGCTGAAAGCGGTGTTGCTGAAGCCATTTGGAGACTGAAAAATGATTCGTCATGGAAAAGCTCTTTTGAAGATAATCCATCATGGACCATTCATCTTGTTAAAAATAATGCGCTGTTTTCTGGGGGGTCATACACGATAGACATCGTAAATTCGGGGCAGGCTCGCGGCGAAATAACAGTAACCGGAAAGATCAACAAAGGAAATTCCACCGCTCAAAGAGTTATAAAAACCTCAGTCTATAAAGCAATTGGCGAAAGTCCTCTCGCAGACGTTGCAGAATATGCCGATGGAAATATTGACATATCAGGCTCACTATTAAATGTATATAACGGAAGCCTAGCCTCAAACAATAATGTAATAATCAATTTTTGGAGTGGCGTTAATGTAGACAATAGAGTCGCGGCCGGAGTGAAAATTATTAAACATTCAAATTCCATTCTTAATGCCGCAAGCACGCTGGAGAATGCGCCAGTAGTGCCAATGCCTGCTGTATCATTTGATGATTTATCAGACCTCAATTCATTTAAAAATAAAGCTGGCAGTCAAGTCTATACCGAAAACCAATTTGCTGCCATGATGAATGCCAACCACAACCTGACTTTAAACGGAGTAACCTATGTTACCGGCGACATTACAGTACCATATACGCAAACGCTGACGATTAATGGCGCCCTGGTTGCCGATAAGGACATCACAATCGGCGAGAATGATTGGCGATGCATTTTTTCCGGCCGAGCGAATGTCAATGTCAACACACAACCAGGCTCCCCTTCCGGTATTTTTTCTAAACGTAAAATTAATTTTGAACTTTGCTTGGGTAGTTTTAATGCGGCCGGATTGATTTATGCCAATGATCAAATAGACATTCTTAGCGTACCCAATATAATGAATATTGTTGGAGGCGTAATTTCAAGAAAATTGACTTTAACAAGTATTTGGCAGGGCGTTAATATAACACTAAATGAGGAAAATATAATTTCCGGGCTCGGAAGCGCACTTTTTTCTCCGGTCATAACAGTAGAACACTGGGAAGAACAATACTAGGGAATTTTATATATTTTTGCTATAATAATTAAAATAGCTTGCATAAAATATCATGTCTTTTTTTGTTACAAATAACAATGCCTTTGGCCTTGACATCTCAGATGGCGGTCTTCGTTTGATTCAAATGTGTAAAAAAAATAAAAAGGTTGCAATTCAACTCTATAATGATATCAACCTGCCAAATGACTGTGTAATAGAAGGTGAAATTAAAAATCAAAAGGTTTTTTTGGATCATTTAAACAAGCTGCTTAAGACACACATGGGTCATGGCAAAATATCCCATGAGGTAATCTGTTCATTACCGGAATCCAATACTTTTTTAAAGCAACTTACTATTGAAAAATGCAACGAAGAAGAAGTAAAAAACAAGGTGGAGGAGGTTTTGCCTCAGCACTTGCCTATGGCCATGGAGGATCTATATCTGGATTGCCAGATTATAAAAACAGATGAAAGTACCATGGATATACTAATAGGCGCCTCGCCAAAACAAATTGTCGATTCATACATGGAAATACTTGATATGGCAGGACTCATTCCATCAATATTAGAAATCGAAGCGGCCGCTATTTCACGGCTTGTTATTGAACAAAATGGTGGCATACAGCCGCAGATTATAATTGATATGGGAGCAACGCGTACAGGACTATTAATCTATGATGAAAATACTGTAAAATTTACCGTCAGCTTACCCGTATCAGGACAAAAAATAACTGAACTTATCTCTCAAACTCTTGACCTCGACAAAGAAAAAGCTGAAAAAGCTAAACTTGTTTGCGGCCTTGATTCCGCTAAATGCCAAGGGGCACTACTAGAAATATTTTCTGAAACAATAGATGACCTATGTGTTCATATCCAATCTGCCATGGATTTCTATAAAATAAATTTCAATAATAAAAAAATAGAAAAAATTACTCTTTGCGGAGGAGGGGCGAATTTTATTGGAATAGACAGCCTTCTGCAACAAAAGCTAAACTTGAAAGTTGAAATTGCCAATCCTTTTATAAATATTGCCAATCCTAATAAAAACTACTTTACGCCTCAGAGATCCCAATCCTATATTGCCGCTATTGGCCTTGGACTAAGAGGTATTTGCCGCCATTAATATGATAACCATAAATTTGGTTCCGCAGGAACATAAAGAAAAAATCCAAAGAAAAAAAATTTACGTTTCTATAAAAGAAGCTCTTTTGATAATATTACTCTTTTCTTCAGTTGCTTCCATTTTACTTATACTTTCAAAATTTTATCTTGAGGATCAATTAGCGAGGCTCACCGATCAAAATAGCCATGGCATAGCGGCCATCCAATTAACTAATACAAAGATAAAGGCATTAAACAATAAAATCATCGAGGCATATACGGTACAAAAAAACTTCAAATCATGGACAGCTGCAATTAATCCTATCCACGTAAGCAAAGGAGATAAAATAACCTTTTCTTCATTAAAGATTTTTAAACAACAGTCAAGTATTGAAATAACTGGCGTCGCCAAAACAAGAGCCGACTTAGTTGCCTTTCAAAAAAGGCTCCAAAAAATTGACGGTTTTACAAAAGTAAATTTACCAATTAGCGACCTCATCAATAAGGGAAATAACGGTTTTACAATTAGAATAGAAATCGATTTAAACAAGCTGCCATGAACTTGAAAAAGAATAAATTTATAATTGCTATTTTTGCCATAACTGCCTGTTGCGCAGTCGTGATTGCATTTTTGATCATCCCCAACATCCAAGATATTGTGAAAATCAATCAAGATATTATATTTCAAAGAGAAGACCTTGAAAAGAAAGCCGCTCTTGGGCTTAACATAAAACAAATTTCTTCCGAAATTTCAGCAATGGAAAAAAACAGCGCCGAGTTAAATAAAATGTATATAAAATCCGGAAAGGAATTAGAATTTTTAACCCTGCTTGACGAAATAGCTCAAAAAAACAATGTTGATGCTCAAGCAGTTCCACAATTTCCCGAAAAGAATGCCGAAAAATTAACAAAAATACCCTTAACAATTATCATAAAGGGAAAATTTGTAAATGTTTTTAGCTATATCGGGAGCCTTGAAACAATGCCATATTATTACAATATTGATTCACTGGAAATCCAAGAAGGGGCGAATGACGCAACAACGGCAAACCTAACCGGTAACATTTATCTAAATAGATAAACCTAAAATGAAAAAAATCAATCCACAAAAAACTTATAGTTTTTTTGAAAAATATCTAAACACCCTGGTCTTGGCTGCCGTGGTTATAATTCTTGGAGTGCTTATTTATTTTTTATACACTAATTTTTATTTAACTCTCTCAGAAGCAAAGGTCGTGACCTCATTACAAAATAAGGTAATTTCTGAAAGATTAGAAAAAGAAAAATTTTACCTGATACTCGATAATATCAATAAAAAAACATCAAAGAAAATTGAATCAATTTCATCATCAAGCCCATCACTGGCTAACACGTCAACCAGCTCAACAATTCCTAAATTAAGAAACTAAAAAATCCGGGCAACCGGATTTTTTTTATTTCAATAGTTTATTTAATCGGCGACATTTCCCTTAGCCTTAAAATTATAGGGGGCAAAACTCTTAATAGATAATCTACTTCTTTTTTGTTATTAAATCTTCCAAGACTGAATCGTATGCTCCCGTGCGCCAATTCCGGCTTGACTCCAATAGCACTTAAGACATGAGACGGTTCAAGTGAACCGGATGAGCAGGCAGAACCGGTAGAAACGGCTATGCCTTTTTGGGAAAGCATAAGCAAAATACTTTCGCCTTCCGCCCCCTCAAAAATAATACTGGCATTAGAGTGTAATCTTTTTTCCATGTCGCCGTTAACGGAAATATTATCTATTTTTGACTTTATTCCCCTAACCAAGTAGTCCCTTAAACTTTTTAGCTTGTTGTTCTTCTTCTGGGACTGTGTTTTCATGATGATGTCGACGGCTTTTGCCATTCCAACTATGCCGGCAACATTGTAAGTTCCCGGCCTGACATTGTTTTGTTGGTGTCCGCCAAAAATTTGCGCTCGAAATGGGGTGTTTTTTTTCAAATACAACACGCCAACGCCTTTGGGTCCATAAATTTTATGAGCTGAAAATGAAAGCAAATCTACTCCTAATTTTTTGACATTCATATCTAAATAACCGGCCGCTTGCGTGGCATCAGTGTGAAAATAAATTTTATTTTTTCTACCGTCGTTTATTTTTTTAATTTCTTTTCCTATCTCTGCAATCGGTTGTGTTGTACCAATTTCATTATTAGCATACATGACAGAGATCAGCACAGTATTGTCTTTAATTTCCTTGCAAATCGAATTAACATCCATCAGGCCTTTGGAATTCGGCTTTACAAAAGTGACATCCGCCCCGTCTCTAGCCAGCTGTTTTGCCGGCTCCAATACAGCATCATGTTCAATGGCGGAGACGATAATATGGGGCTTTAAATTGGAATTTGTCCTTTTAATGGCCTCCACGGGCCCCCAAATAGCCATATTATCGCTTTCTGTCGCACCAGAGGTGAAATACACCTCCTCAGCGCTACAGCCCAAAAAAGAGGCTATTTTTTGCTTTGCTTGATCAACGGCATTTTTGGCGTCCCTGCCAGCAAAATGCAACGAAGAAGCATTGCCAAATTGATTTTTTAAAAATGGCTCCATAGCCTTAAAAACAGCCGGGTCGAGTGGTGTAGTGGCCGCATTATCAAAATAAACTTTAATTGTTGCCATATAAATTATTTTTAACTTTTTTTGCAATTAAATTTGAAGCTGCCAGAAGAGACTCAAACGTTCCTGCATCGGTCCAATCACCTCTTAACGTTTCATAAGTCATTATACTATTATCAATATAAAAATTATTTACATCAGTTATTTCAAGCTCGCCCCTGCCTGAAGGCTTAAGGGTTTTGATTATTTCCCAAACCTGGCTGTCATAACAGTAGAACCCAGTAACTGCCAAATTAGATTTCGGCTCGGACGGTTTTTCTTCAATTTTTTTTACGGCGCTTCCATTTAATTCGGCTACTCCAAATCTACTAGGATCAACCACCTCTTTTAAAAAAATTTTAGCCCCCCTATTCTGTACTGCAAAGTCGCTGACACCATTTTTAATCTGGTCGTATTCGGCATAAATATTATCTCCCAAAATAACAGCTATTTTATCATTATCTGCGAAATCCTCGCAAAGACCAAGCGCCTCAGCTATACCTCCGGCCTTCTCCTGCACTGCGTATGAAATTCTTATGCCATAATCCCTGCCCGATCCAAGCAATTCAAGAAAATGCCCGGCGTGACCGGTACCCGATACGATCATAATATCCTTAATTCCTGCTGCCATTAATGTTTCTAGAGGATAAAGAATCATCGGCTTATCATAAACAGGAAGAAGATGTTTATTAGTAACTTTTGTGCAAGGCATCAGCCTCGTACCATGGCCTCCAGCAAGAATTATACCGCGCATTTTTTTATATTTATTTTTTAGTTATACCGAGATATATTGTTTTTCGTAATAGTTTTGATATTCTCCTCCTTTTACCCTATTAACCCACTCCTGATTGTCCATATACCACTTGACTGTCATTTCCAAATATTTATCAAAACCATAGAGTGGCTTATAGCCCAAATCCCTCTCAGCTTTAGAAAAATTTACCGCGTATCTTCGATCGTGAGCCGGCCTGTCTTTGACAAATTCAATCATGTCTTCATTTTTTCCCAAAATAGCCAGCACTTTTTTCACTAATTCTAAATTATTAACTTTTTCGGTCATTCCACCAATGCAATATGTTTCCTTATTTTTTCCACTTTGAATAATTAGTTCAATAGCTCGACAATGATCATCAACATAAAGCCAGTCCCTTATATATTTGCCATCGCCATATACCGGGATTTTTTTATCAGATAAGACATTTGAAATCATCAGAGGCAAGAATTTTTCCGGGAATTGGAAAGGACCGAAATTATTAGAGCAGTTAGAAATCGTATAGGACAAATCAAAAGTGTCTCCAAAAGATCTCACCAAATGGTCTGATCCAGCCTTAGAAGCGGAATAAGGACTGTGCGGATCATAAGGAGTTTTTTCGTCAAACTTATTATCACCCTCTAAGTCCAGCGATCCAAATACCTCATCAGTCGAAACATGATGGATTTTCTTATTTCCATTTTTAACCGCTGCATCCAAAAGAACTTGAGTCCCCACAATGTTTGTAATGACAAATGGAGTTGAATCCATAATTGATCTATCAACATGAGACTCTGCCGCAAAATGGATTATTTGATCTATGTCGCTTACCAATTCATTAACCAATTCTCGATCACATATATCACCTTTTACAAATCTATAATTAGGATTTTCCTGCACATCTTTCAAATTTTCCAAATTACCCGCATAAGTGAGTTTATCCAAATTAACAATTTGATCATTAGGATGATTATTTAACCAATATCTAATAAAATTAGATCCGATAAATCCTGCTCCTCCGGTTACTAATATTTTCATAATGCCAATTAATTTCCAAATTAAACAGCCTGGACTATTTTTACTTCCGGAACTTTTTCTCTAACGGCCTTTGCGATTCCCTGTTGAAGGGTAACCATTGCCATAGGACAGCCATGGCATGCACCCTGAAGTTTTAACTTTAAAATTCCATCGCTTTCATCAAATGACACAAACTCAACATCGCCACCATCCATTTGCAAATGAGGACGAAATTCATCTAGAGCAGCTTTTATTTTTTCGATCATATTTTTATATTACTTTTTAGATTCTCTATAATTTTTAATTGCCTCCTGCAATCCTTCGTGAGCTAAGACTGAACAATGCAACTTAGGCGCCGGCAAGCCGCCCAATTCATTTGCTATATCTAATTTGCCTATTTTTAATGCCTCATCTAAAGTCTTGCCCTTTGCCATGTCAGTTAACATTGATGATGTGGCGATAGCCGCCCCGCAACCCAATGTCTCAAATTTAATATCATCAATTATATCTTCGGCCTTTTTATTTTGGCCGACTTTTATATAAATTTTCATAATATCGCCACAAACAGGATTTCCGACCTGTCCAACACCATCAGCATCTTTAATTGTGCCCTGATTGTGGGGCTTTTGAAAATGCTTTAATACTTTTTCGTTATACATAAAAATTTAATTTTTAATTTATTAATTTTAAATTATACAAGGTTTGCTAAAGTGAATTTTCGCAATGTCTTTATAATATTCTTTTGTAATTCATCCCAAACTTTTTTAGTTAAACAGCCATTGACGGAACATGCTACTTTTCCATTCTCCCCCGCCATGCAATAAAATACAGCTAATGGCCCCTCAAGAGCCTCTACAATTTCAAAAATATTTATTTCTTTTGGCGATCGTGACAACTTATAGCCTCCACTTACCCCCTTAATACTCTTAACTAAATCATTTGCCTTTAACTTAACAAATAAATGTTCCAAATAAGACTGAGATATGTGTTCTTTTTTTGAAATTTCGGTCAGGGAAAGCGGATTATTATTTTTGCCATTTTTTGCCAAAGCCGTCATGGCCTTAAGACCGTATTCTGTTTTAGTAGTAAACATCATAATTCTTGCATTTTAGTTCTAAATAGCTCCTTTCAGCTAAGGATAAACTCCTAGTAAGTTAGTTGGTTATTTATATAGTAGCAACCGCAAACAAGCATGTCAAGTCCCTATTTACTGACAATAATCATAATTCTCTGCCCCAAAGCCATTTCCTGGTCGGTCATCCCGCCTTCAGCTAACTGATGGTTCCAATCGTGAACGGAATTTATTAATTTTTCAAAATCATAACGCCAGCCATTTCCCTTGCGCGTACCGGGATCATTAGTTATAAACTGAGACCCACTATAGCCCTTGATTACCAACATATGATAAATCGGACCGGGTTGTTTGAAATTAGGGTTGCCTAATTCTCTTCCGGCCGCCGGCACAATAATCAAATTTCCTTTTGATAATTCATATTTAATGCGATCAACAGAAACATCGGTGGTAAGTTTGGCATTTAAGCCAAAGTATTCTTTTAAAATAATTTGGGTCTCTTCTGCAGTAAGATCAACGCCAAAACTCCTTTCCTTCTGCCACCCAATAAGGCCTTGAATCTCTTGCTCCATTATGGTTTCGTCAAGATTTTCTTTATGAAAATATTTCGCAGCCATAATCATTGATGCTTCCTCGCAAGACTCTTCATGCAACTCGTCCCAATTTGCAAATGGTGCCTGCTGGGCAAAAGCAACCCTTAATTCAAAACTTGTGGGAATTAAAACAGTGACCTTTTCTGTTGTCGTTGCCTTGATAGGATGGTCCTTGACGGAAATTGTAGATGTTACGGAAGAGGTGGATATGAATCTGTCATCGGTTGAGGTTTTATAATCGCTAATAGCATCTCCATTAACCTCAATCTTTAATGCTTGCTTGCTGGTACACGCGGATATCAATGGCAAACATAAAACAAGTAACGATATTAAAATTAAATATTTGAATTTGATCATTTTACTTTTAGCAAGGATTATTTTTTGTTTCTTGATTTATAACACTATCTGAAATTTTGCCGCCTATATTTTCAATAAGTCCGTTGTATGATTTTAGCGTACAGCATTGCCCGTCAATAAAATTATACTGATATTTTCCTCCGCTGGCTGGCTCAAGCTGTATGCCAAATATCTGTTTGATTTTCAAATATATTTCCAAATCAGATTTTAACTTATACTTATCTTTGACAAACTTTGCCAGACTTTGATTTCTTTTGATCATGCCGCTTATTGCCTCATCGGGAACCGGCCCCGGCATGCCATAGCACGTTCCCGGTTTATATTTATCAACTAAATATAATTTAATTTGGAGGTTCTCCGGCATTAAATCATCTTGGGCAATATCGCTTTTTGTTGTAGATGATGCTTGCTCCGATGAAATAAGCGGATCCGGATAAAACTTTTTAACCTGCGCTTGTTTTGGCGTATTTTTATCCACTTTCGGCTGGCCTGAACTATTATTTGTTATATTCTGATTGGCTTCTTCTTTTTTACTGTTTATGGTTCCAGATGAAGTATTATCAGCTAATGAACAAGCCGTCAAGGCCACGAGGGAAATTAGCACAAAAGACGTTAGAATTATTTTTTTCATAAAGATTTATTTTTGTTTTATTTTATTATAACATAAACCCAGTCTATCAAATAGAAAAAAGGCCTTGACATTTCGACCAAAATTGGTTAAAATAATTTTATATGGGATTGTTGCAGCATTTCCAATTTAAATAAATAAAGAACAAAAGATTCCCACGCATTTTCGCCAGAGCGAATTTCGAGCCTGCCTGTCCGGTAGGCAGGGATGACATATAAGGGAAATAACTAATAATAATATGGCACATAAAAAAGCGGGCGGCAGTACCAGGCTGGGCCGAGATTCCAATGCCCAACGTCTTGGTATCAAGCTTTATGGCGGGGAGATCGCCAAGCCGGGAGCTATTATTGTACGCCAAAGAGGCACACGATATAAAGCAGGACTAAATACAAAAGTAGGAAAAGACGATACTATTTTTTCAACATCAAAAGGAATTGTCAGCTTCAATAAGAAAAAAATCAAAAAATTTACCGGAAAGTTAGAATACGCTCAAATTGTAAATGTAAAATAAAGTTCTTAAAAATTCACTCCGATTTCGGAGTGAATTTTTATTTACGTTAATTTTTAATTCCCGCTTTTATCAGCCCATAGAATAAAGGGTGTGGTTTTAGGGGCCTTGATTTAAACTCCGGATGAAATTGAACGCCAATAAAGAATGGGTGCTGATCCTTTGATAATTCTACAATTTCAACCAGCTCATTGTCAGGTGAAGTGCCTGAAATATTTAACCCTGCCTTTTCACAGACTTCGCGGTAGTCATTATTAAATTCATACCTGTGCCTATGTCTTTCAGAAATTCCAAGCGTTTCATACAGTTCATAAGCCAGCGCTCCCTCTCTTAAAATACAAGGGTAAGCCCCCAAACGCATCGTATTGCCATATTGTTTTTTAAAAAGTTTTTCAGCTTGCTCGGGAATGATGTGGATTATCGGATTTGAAGTATCTGGATTAATTTCAGTCGTGTGCGCATCAGCCAAATTCAAAACGTTCCTGGCAAATTCAATTGTGGCCAATTGCATACCATAACAAAGGCCCAAGTATGGAATTTTATTTTCCCGTGCAAATTTAATGGCTGAAATTTTTCCCTCTATTCCCCTACTACCAAAACCGCCCGGCACCACCAAACAATCAAACTGCATTAATTCATTTATTTTCTCCGGTTCTTTTTCATAAATGTCGCTATTTATCCATTCAATTTGAGGCTTGCGAGAATTGTGCCAAGCTGCGAACTTCAAACTTTCAATTACTGAAATGTAGGCGTCGGATAAAATAAAATCTCCACTTTCAAAATACTTGCCGATTATTCCGATTTTAACTTCTTGACTGCATGACTGAGATTTTGCCACAAAATCGCGCCACTCCTGCAAATCCTGCTGCTTGGGCTCCAATTTTAATTTCTTTAAGATCTTTTCTGATAAATTTTCTTTTTCAAAATTTATCGGCACTTGATATACGCTCTCAACATCCGGCGCTGAAATAATATTTTCCTTTGGCACGCTGCAAAACAAAGCCAGCTTTTCTTTTCTTGGCTCATCAAGCGGAAATGAAGATCTGCCCAATATAAAATCCGGCTGAATTCCCGCCGCATTTAACTCTCTTGCCGCAGCTTGCGTCGGCTTAGTTTTCATTTCGCCGATTTTTGAAGGTATCGGCAAATAACTGACCAAGACAAAAGCCACATCATCAGGATTTTCCAAATGCATCATCCTGGCGGCTTCTAAAAATAAAATATTTTGATATTCACCAGCAGTTCCGCCGACTTCAATTATTGTAATATCAGCATCCGCTTTTTCAGTAGCTTTTTTAATCCTATCAATGACTTCATATGGTACATGAGGGACAACCTCAACGCATTTTCCGCCATATTCCAAATTCCTCTCCCTGTTAATTACCGACTGATACACCCTGCCCGTAGTCATGTAATTATCTCTTAAAATATTATTATCCAAGAACCTTTCATAATTACCAATATCCTGATCTGTCTCATCTCCGTCCTCGGTGACAAAAACTTCTCCATGCTCAACCGGATTCATGGTTCCGGCATCAACATTGACATAGGGGTCAATTTTAATGTTTGTAATCCTAAAGCCCCTGCCTTGCAAAATTTTTCCGATTGAAGCCGAGGCAATTCCCTTTCCCACTCCTGACATCACGCCGCCAATAATAAAAATGTACTTTCTTTTTTTGCCAATTATGGCAAATTTTTCACTTTCCATAAAATTTGTCACCTTCCCTTGCCAAAGCCCATCCCCCGGCAAGAATTATTAATTAAATTATTGCAAAAGAAAAAATAGAGATTTTTTCTCTATTTTTTCGTTAGTAATGTAAAAACTTCTATTTTTCTACTACTGATATGCATATTTCTGTTTCTAGGCCATGATCTAAATTAATTTTAACCTTATAGTCGCCAAGCTCCTTGATTGGCTCGGGTAATATTATCTTTTCCTTATTTACTATAATTCCCTTTTCTTTTAAGCCTTCAAAAATTGATGACTTTGTAATTGACGCATACAAACGGCCGTAATTATTAATCTCTCCGCTTATTTCTAAAACCGTTGTATTTAACTTATTTGCTAATTTTTCAGTACTAATTAAATCCTTTTCTGCGTCTTTAATTTTTTTTATCTGCAACTGTTTTGTTAGATTAACGGCCTTAGGCGTTGCCACAGCAGCTAATTTATTTGGCATTAAATAATTCTTTGCATAACCGTCGGCAACCTCTTTTATGTCAGAGGCCTTTCCTAATCCTGATACATTTTTTAAAAGAATCACTTTCATAATTATTTGTTCAACTCTTGCAATGCCCTATCCAGTTGCGGATCCTTGTTTTGATTAAAATCTTCTTCTGTAAAATCAACCTTAATATCCGGCTCTATCCCTAACTGGTCTATTGATCGATTTTTGGGGGTAAACCACTTTGCAACCGTGACCTTGACCGCAGATCCGTTGCTTAAAGTAATTAAATCCTGAACCGATCCCTTCCCAAATGTCTTTTCTCCAACTAATTTTGCCTTTCCATAGTCCTGTAAAGCGCCCGCAACAATTTCTGAAGCAGATGCACTTCCACCATCGACTAAAACCACCGTGGGCACATTTTGCAATTTAATCTGTTGCCCTGAAACATGCTTAATTTCCGTGCCATCGCTTTTTCTTTCAATTACTGCGGTTTGTGGGCCAACCAGTTCACCCACCATATCAATTGCCGATTGCAGATAGCCGCCAGGATTATTTCGCAAATCTATAATTAAACCCTTTGAGCTTTTAGTATTTATTTCGTTTAAAGCATTTTCAAAAAGAGAAATTGTATCGTCATTAAACTGACGGACTTTTAGATAGGCAATATCGCCCTTATATTCCAGGCTGACGCTTTTTACATTAATAGTCTCGCGAGTAATTGTAAAATCCGCTGGAGAATCAGTGCCCCTAAGAATTGACAACGTTACTTTTGTACCCTTTGGACCCCTTATCAAACTCACTGCATCTGTTACTGTCATGTTTTGCGTGCTAGTGCCGTTAACTTTCAAAATAATATCATTGGGCTTTAATCCAGCCTTAAATGCTGGGCTATCAGGCAAAGGAGACACAATTGTAACATTGTTATTTTTTATAGCTATTTCAGCCCCGATTCCCTCAAAATTACCTTGAAGATCCTGCTGAAAAGTTGAGTTGCCTTGAGGCGTAAAAAACACAGAATAAGGATCATTTAACGAATTGACAATGCCGGCTAAAGCGCCATAAAAAAGCTGGGTATCAGGAACACCCTTTACATAATAATTATCTTTTACCGCATTCCAAACCTCCCAGAACAAATTAAAATCCACGTCTTCAGTTAAATATGTGGGCAACTTGCCATTATCTACCAACAATGATCCGCTGGAAGTTTGACTGTTCGTGCTATTTATTGCTGATGCGCCCTTAATTGTGCCTTGATTATTGGCGTTGAATATATTTGTTCCACCGGCAAAAACACCCCCGCTGAAAGCCAATATAATTAAAATAATCGCCAGCCAGAGCGATATCCGCGCCCTTAAATTAATTTTATTTTTATCCATAAGTTTTTAAATCATTTTTTGATTATATCAGAAAAAAGAAAGAAAGCCAAATTGACTAAAAATATCGATTATGAGTATAATATAGCCAGCTCAAATACAAATATTTGAGTCAATATTAACAATTATTATTATAGAAAACATTAACTTAAACAATAATGGAAAAGTACCTAATTGAAGGAGGAAACAAATTGAGCGGAGAAATAAAAGTTGCTGGCGCCAAGAATGAGGCGCTTAAAATCCTAGCCGCATGCGTATTATCAGGTGAAGAATGCCAAATTCACAACATGCCAAAAATTGAAGATATTTCCAGAATGATTGAAATTCTTGAAAGCATGGGTGCAGACATTAAATCCAATGGCTCCACATTAATAATTAATTGCGGCAAAATTAATAGGCCAGAGCCTGATCCAAATTTGGTAAGAAAGTTAAGGGCATCAGTTATGTTTGCCGGTCCTCTATTGGCACGTTTTGGCAAGGTGAGCTTACCTCATCCCGGCGGATGCGTCATTGGCAAAAGACCAATTGATATGTTTCTGGCTGGATTTAAAGCATTGGGTGCTGAAGTAATTGAAGATGAAAATAGTTACACACTTAAGGCAGACAAATTAAGGGGTGCCAAAATCGTAATGCCCTGGGTAATGGTAACAGCCACGGAAAGCTTAATGATGACAGCCTGTTTAGCCGAGGGCACAACAACAATCGTTAATGCCGCCATGGAACCGGAAATTACTGCGCTGGCTGATTTCTTGAATTCGTGTGGGGCTAAAATATCAGGAGCCGGCACAACTCGCATCACAATTGAGGGGGTTGAAAAAATTAACGGAGGAAGTTGTACTGTCATTCCCGACAGAATTGAAGCTGGATCTTTTGTTATGATGGGGCTCATTACAAATAGCAATATTAAAGTTACTGGATGCAACCCGAGTCATCTTGAAACGGTTATTGCCACACTTAAAAAGGCAGGTGCCGATTTAGAAATTGGAGATGATTACATTATTACACTGCCAAGCAAACTAAAAGGAATAGAGCTTAAAACCCATGAATACCCGGGCTTCGTCACAGACTTACAAGCACCATTTACAGTGCTCATGACTCAGGCCGATGGGATGAGCTTAATTCATGAAACTATCTATGACGGGCGCTTATTTTATACCGACAAACTAGTAACTATGGGCTCTCATATCATTATGTGCGACCCCCATAGAGTGATCATAAACGGTCCGACCCAATTATATGGACGAAAGCTTGAAAGTCCCGACATAAGGGCTGGAATGGCTTTGGTTTTAGCCGGTTTGGCAGCCAAAGGCAGTACTACCATTGAAAACATCTATCAAATAGAACGAGGTTATGAAAACGTGGTCGAGAGGCTAAAGGCTCTAGGAGCTAAAATAGAAAAAACTCAAGATTAGTATGAAATTAATATACAGGAGAATAACCTATTCTATTTTTATCCTAATTTTTTTAATTGCCACTCCGCTTATACTTCTTTATACTTCCGGCTATCGATATAACTTTGAAAAGGGTCGCGTACAAAAAACCGGCATTCTAATACTTAGCACAGTGCCACGCAAAGCAGAGATTTCTTTAAATGGAAAAGTAGTGGAAAACAAAACAACGCCGGCTGAAATTAAAAATGTTTTGCCTGGAGATTATGAAATCACCATAAACAAAGAAGGTTATCATCCTTGGAATAAAAAATTGCCGGTTTATGAAAATTCAACTACTTTTGCAGAAAAAATTATTTTGTGGAGAGATGATGAACCAAAAATTATTAAGGAGAATTCATCCAAATTGTGGTCTTATGCACCCGACAAACAGCAAATCGCATTAGTTGATGAAAAAAATGGCCTTTATATTTTTTCCTTAAATGACAGTTCACTAAAGTATCTGGGAACAGCCGATAAAAATACCAATCAAATTATTTGGTCTCAAAACAACAAAAAAATAGCGCTTGCCAATGGTGAGGGGAAAGATAAGTTTTTTGACGTTTATGAACTAAGTGCTGCCGACCACAAATGGCAAACAATAAGCGGGTATGAGACAATTTCTTGGCCACTAAATGGCAATGAAGATTTTATTTATGGCTTAAATAGCGAAGGCATCTGGAGCGTTAATTTGAAAAACAACTCAAAACAATTGCTAGCCGATAGAGAAGATATTGATGATTTTTTAATAGACAGTGCATCATTATATCTAATAAGCAAAAAACAAATTATAAGACAGGACCTGAATAATCCCGCAAAAAAGCAAGCTATTGCTCAAACGGAAAGAACCGGATATAAATTTTTAAGAGAAGAAAATAACAAGCTTATTTTGTCGGATAATCTGGGCAATATTGCGGTCATCGATAAAAATAACGCCTTTAAGCCGATTGAAATTAATGCCAAAAATATTGAATGGCGCAATTCCAATATATTTTTGTATTATAATGATTTTGAAATTGCCATTGTTAATTTGGAGAAGGATAAAAAAACGATTATCACCAGAGTAAGCCGGCAAATCAGCATGGCAATATGGCATGACCAAGGGAGAGACATCATCTATTCATCCGGCAATAATATTAATATAATAGAGATTGATGACAGAGAACTCAGAAATATAGTATCTCTCACTGATAATACAAGGGCAGATTTTTTGGCAACATCAGCAAATGGCAAAACTTTATATTTTTCCGGAGCGACAGATAACAAAAATGGAATTTTTAAATTAGAATTGCAGTAAATAAAGCTAAGATAAAAAGCCGCATTATGCGGCTTTTTTTATAAATTTGATTTTATCTTTTTTAAAACCTTTGTTATTTCTCCCTCATCATATTCAGACCCCTTCCAAAGTTCATGGCCGTCCCCCGGAAATCTAGGCATTATATGCCAATGAAAATGATTTATTAATTGGCCAGCCAACTTTCCATTATTCAACCCTAAATTAAAATCACTAGCGTCAACCGCCTTAAGAATTATCGGGGTAATTATTTTTATCGTTTTTACAATTTTACAAGCCAGGTCCTCCGGTAATTCAATTATATTATTGGGATAATGCTGTTTAGGAATTACCAAAACATGACCAGGATTTACAGGCATAATATCTAATATCGCCAATACATCATCATCCTCAAAAACCTTATAGCTTGGCAAATCACCTTTTACAATTTTACAAAATATACAGTCTTCCATATTATTTTTATTAAATAATTTTAAAAATCTGTTTAGCATTTTTTGTTGTCTGCGCAATAACATCCTTAAGACTCAAACCCTTTAGCTCAGCTATCTTCTTAGCCACCTGTTCAACAAATATCGGTTCATTTCTTTGTCCCCTAAACGGTTCCGGCGTTAAATATGGAGAATCTGTTTCTATTAAAATATTCTCTAGTGGCACCTCCCTAACTACTTCCTGGATCAACTCCGATTTCTTTTTAAAAGTAACTATCCCCGTAATGCCGACTGCAAACCCAAGCTTAATAAATTCTTTTGCAATCTCAACGCTGCCCGAAATATAACAATGCATTACCCCTTTTTTTTCTAAAAGTGGCAATATTTCCTTCGTCTTTAGAATATCTAAAATATCTAAATATGCATCATTGCTATTTTCCGAAGCTCTTGAATGTATAATTAATGGTTTATTTAAACTATTAGCCAGTTCAATATGTTTTAAAAAATATTCTTTCTGAATTTTTTTAACTTTTTCCATTTCACTGCCCAGCCTTAGATAATCCAAACCAGTCTCGCCGATTGCGACTACCTTAAAATTTTTAGCCAACCGTGAGATTTCCAAGAACATTTCAGAAATTTCTATATTTGCTCCATTATGTTTATCAGCCTCAATCGGATCCGACACATGGATGGGATGTATGCCCACAGAAGAAAAAAAACCACTATTAGTATTTGCAATTTCGATCGTCTTTTTAGATGTTGCCAGCTGAGATCCGACATTTACCACGATCATTTTTTTATCAACGCACCGCTTAATGACTTGTGCCAAGTCATCCTCAAAGGCTTTAAAATTAAGATGGGCATGAGAATCAAACAACATATAATTATTTGAAAATAGACTGCATTTTTATCATAGCTTCAGGCAATGCCCAACCACTCATATAAGCAACCGACGATACTAAAAAATTTGCCACCTGGGAGTGTGCTAAATTATTGGAGATAAAAGGAATGTCTGGAGCAATTTTTGCGATGACATATATCAGTAAGCCAGTCACTAATATGCCCTCAGCTAAACCTAAAATCAAACCGGCCAACCGATTTAATGTTTTTAAAAATGGTATAAATGATATCAAGTCAAAAAGCTTTCCAATTAAGAGAAAAGCTATTGCGATAACCCTGTTTATGAGAATAAATAAAATTAGAAAAGCAATAACTCGCGCAGCAACCGGATGACCCCCGATAAATGGCGTGAGCCAATCGCCAAATTGCCCAAAATACCTGCTTGCCACCCAAGCACCGGCAAAGAAACCAATAATAGCGCCGACTGTTCTTATAAAGCCGGCAAAGAAACCGCCAATAGTAAAAGCCAGTACGATGACCAAGAGAATTACGTCAGTTAACGTAAACGCCATATTATTTTAATTAATGTTTAGCCTTGGAAATAAAGCCTCATTTTTCTTAATTACCGTTTTCGGCATTAACCTCCCCCACTCCTTTAAATCATTGATTGAGTAATTTGTAAAATCTTCCTGCCCTAATGAGATTAAAATTTTAGTTGCAGTATCTGGCATAATTGGATAAAGCATGATCCCTAGGTTTCTTATTACCTCAAGTAAATTATAAATTACCTTAGCCAGGGCCACATTATCTGATTTAGCCAGTTGCCAGGGCTTATTTTTTTCAACATAACCGTCTGCCAGAGCATTAAGTTCTTTTATGGCGGAAATGGCGTCATAGACATTAAAACTTTCCATAGCTGAGTCATAGCGCTGCCAAATTTTTGAAACATCAAGTTTTAGTTCATCATTTTTTGCAGGAACGCTTCCTTCAAAATATTTTTCACTCATTGCGGCTACCCTGCTTACTAAATTACCGATTCCATTTGCTAAATCCGAATTGTATTGGATTGAAAAATTACCCAGCTTTATATCACCATCCTGGCCAAAAGGAAATTGTGAAAGCAACAAATAACGCGTTGCGTCAGTGCCAAATTCTTTAATTAAATCATGGGGGTCAATAATATTGCCAATTGACTTTCCCATTTTTTGTCCATCAACAGTAAACCAACCGTGGGCAAAAATGTTTTTAGGCATTGGCAAACCAACAGCAAAAAGAATGGCCGGCCAAAAAATACAGTGGAATTTAATTATTTCTTTGCCAACCAAATGCAATTCTGCCGGCCAAAATTTTCTGAAATTAATATCTTCCGCAGACCCGTAACCCAAAGCAGTAACGTAATTCATAAGGGCGTCGACCCAAACATAAGCAACCTGATTTTGATCCCATGGCAATGGAATTCCCCATTTAAGCGACTGCCTTGAAATAGAAAAATCCGGAATATCCTGCTTAAATAAACCCAAAACCTCTTTGCGTCTTATTTGAGGAATTACCTTAAGTGATCCGTCATCAATCGCCTTTTCGATTTCTGGCAAATATTTTTTAAGATTAAAAAAATAATTTTTTTCGTGAATAAACTGGGGCTTTTTTTTATGAATAGGACAAAGGCCGTCTACGAGCTCTTTTTCTGTCACAAAGGCCTCACAGCCTTGGCAATAATATCCTTCATATTCCCCCTCATAAATAGCACCCACCTCTTTTAATTGAACAAGTAATTTGTTCACTCCATCCCGATGTCTGATAGAAGTAGTTCTGATAAAATCATCATTGGATATATCCAGCTCATCCCAAACAAACTGATATTTTGCGGCAATTTCATCACAAAACTCCTGAAGCTCCTTGCCTGCCTTTTGGGCTGCTTCAGCAATTTTAGCGCCGTGCTCATCCAGCCCCGTTAAAAAATAGACTTCCTCACCTTTTAGTCTGTGATATCGTGCCAAAACATCAGCCGCAATGGTGGGATATGAATGCCCTATGTGCGGTTCGGCATTGCTATAATATATTGGAGTTGTTATGTAAAATTTTTCCATAAAATTTAAGATGTGATTCTAATATTATAATAAAATGGGATAAAATTCAAGTTATTTGAGTCCAGAGACCATTACGACAAATTCCCCCTTCACAATGCCGTCTTTCAGCTGATTTAGCACCTGTAAAATATTTCCCCTATATATGGATTCAAACTTTTTGGTTAATTCCCTGCAAACAACAATCTTTCTTTTCTGGTCCAGGATTACTGACAACTGCTCTAGGGTTTTGAGTATCCGATGAGTAGATTCGTAAAAAACCGTGGTTATTTCTGTATTATTAATCTGCTTCAAAATTGTTTCTCGACCCTTTTTGTGGGGTAAAAATCCTAAAAATAAAAATTTATCTGTTGGCAATCCTGAAATCGATAATGCCGCAGTAACTGCAGCCGGCCCAGGTATTGGTATAATTTTACAATCTCCCCCACTAATGCTTAAAACCTCATCAATTAATTTGTTGCCCGGGTCCGATATTCCAGGCGTTCCAGCATCAGTAATTAGCGCAGCATCACTATTTCTTAAGATTTTTATAAGCTCAGAAATCTTATTTTGACTGCTATGCTGATGATAAGAAATTAATTTAGACTTGATACTAAAATGATTTAATAAATTTGAAGACACGCGAGTATCTTCGCAAAAAATATAGTTAACTTCTCTTAAAGTTTCCAGTGCTCGGAGAGTAACATCGTTTAAGTTTCCTAACGGTGTGGCTACGATATATAAATTGTGCCAATCATTTTGCCTGTCCATAAAAACATTATGACTTTTTAATCTTCTGCCTTTTAAACTCCCGCTCTTTTAATGATGCCCGCCTAGCCATCATAAGCTCTTCATCAGCAGGTACGACAAATGACTTGATCTTTCCTAAAAATTTAATTTCCTTCAATATAAGATTTCTGACAACGGGGCTTCTTTCTCCGATTCCGCCAGTGAACACCACAGCATCAGCTCCCTTCATTATGGTAATAAATTGTCCGACATAGCGAACTATGTCATATATAAACATTTTTAGTGCGAGCGTGCATTTTTCCCTTTCGATTTTTGTAAAATTTTTGTTCATTACATAGCCATAAACCTTGTGGCCAGAAGCTGTTAAGATTTCTCTCATATCCATCGTACCAGCTACTCCCAACAAACCAGATTGCTTATTAAAAAGAATACTAATTTCTTCGGTCTTCATTTTACAGCGCTCAATTAAAAATAGCGGGATGCTGGCATCCAAGTCTCCAGCTCGAGTAGACATTGTTAAGCCTTCAAGCGGAGTAAATCCCATAGTCGTATCAACAGCTTTCCCATTTTTAGTAGCCGTAATACTGCAACCGCTTCCAAGATGACAACTTATTATCTTTAACTTTTCAATGGGTTTTTTTAATTTTTTAGCCGCCTCAAGCGCGCAATATTGATGAGAAATGCCATGAAAGCCATAACGCCTTATTCCGTAAACACTATTATATTTTTCAGGCAAAGCGTAAAGACATGCATATTCCGGCATACTTTTATAGTAGTCAGTATCAAAAACGGCGTATTCTTTGGCTTCTGGAAGCAATCTAAGCGCCTGCTCAATGCACATTATATTAATAGGATTATGCAACGGAGCAAGGTAATTAAATTTTTTTAATTCATTTATTTTTATATTATCAACCAGAGTGGCTTCGGTAAATTGCGTTCCTCCATGTACAACGCGGTGAGCAACAATTTTTATTTCAGGCAGATATTTTTTTAAAGCCGAAATAACTTGCTCAAAAGCTTCGCCATGATTTTTTAATCCAGCGCGAAATTTTTTGTTAGTAATTGATCCATTTGATTTTACAACAATAAATGATCCATCTATTCCTATTCTCTCCACTATGCCAACCGCTTCCTCGACAAGATTAGGCAAAGAAAACACCTTGAATTTCAAGGTGGCGCTCCCGGAATTTATAACTAATATTTTATCCATTTTTAATTGTTGTTATTATTATTTGTCCCTTACTGCATACACCGTCGGGCAATGAAGCGTTTCCCTCATCGGTGTCAATATGCATAAAAAATTTAAAATTTTTATTTATTCTTACTTCAACGTCCTCAAAAATCACACTGCGATTACCCGGAGTTTTTACGGATATTAAACTTTTTTCAGTTAAGCTCATTTTTTTTGCCATAACCAAGTCACAATGAATATGGCGCTTTGCAATTATTATCCCCTCTTTAATTCTGACAGTTCCCTTGGGGCCTATCACCGTTCCACCGACAGATCCTCGCAAATCACCTGAGAGCCGCAATGGCGGTTTTATTCCTAATTTACGAGCATCTGTCATTGACAGTTCAATCTGCGTTTTTTCTCTAACGGGACCGAGAATCCTCAAATTATTAATTTCACCAGTCTCCGTTCTTAGAGTTACAATTTCCTGGGCCGCAAATTGGCCAGTCTGAGACATAGCCTTTTTAAAAGTTAACTCATAATTTACGCCGAAAAGCGTATTTAAATCCTTTTGTGATAGATGACAGTGCCTGGCTGACACTTCTATGACAATCTGTTCCATATAATTATTGATTTACTGTATTTTATCACATTCCAAAGAATAAAAAAAGCGCCCCAAAGGGGGCGCTTTTTTATAGAAGCTATTTAACTTGAGTCGGAGTCGACGTAGCCACAGGAGGCGTAATAATTTTATTTTTACTTAAATCTTTGTAAGTACCCATTAATTCAACATTTGTAAAAATATATGTTCCATCCTTGGCAACGGTACCAACCTGTTTCCAAAGATCAGCTAAGTTGCCATATTCAGATACTTCTCCGCTAACCAAAACCGTTGGAGCTAATTTAATCCCATATTTAGTTATTAATGCCTTGCCTTCAGCGCTAGAAATATCAATCACCCTCCGGTCTGATGTAGGAACCGCTAAATTTTTTAATGCATTTTCATGAAGCATGACATCATAACATTTAGGACAAGAGCTGTCTGTTAAATAAGTGATCTGAACGCGACCCCTCAATTGTCCAGAAGCGACATCAACATACGGAGGAATCACTTGTCTAAATATAAAAGTATTTCCATCTATATCACCTAGAGCCTGCCAAAATGGCTGTAAATTGGCATCCCTATTTAAATCACCCTCTATTATCAAGGATGGAATTTTTGTAATTTTATATTTTTTCACCAAATCCTTTCCCTTTCCACTGTCATAATATAAAGTTGAAGTTGATGATATTTTTACATTGTACTGGGACAATGCATTGGTAAATAAAGAAACATCCCAGCATTCTGGGCAATCCTTTTTTGTAATAATAGTCACTTTTAACTTTGCTGGGCTTTCAGTATTTCCGTTGCTAGCTCCCTTTCTAAAAAATCCCGGCCAAGCAAAAATTAAAATCAATACGACAATAATAATTGCAATTATAATTCCAACTGTCGCTCCTCTTGAAAACATTTTTTTCTTTTCTTCCCCTTCGGTATTTTTTTTAAAAAAATTAAACAGCTTTTTAATCATATTGAATTATTAGCTTAATTACTTAATTATAAGATTAATTATAATACAAATTTTAAAATTTGCAAAATGTTCTAACCCCTAAACTATGAGCCCTTTGGATAATTATTGGACTCAGGGGGAATCGAACCCCCGACCTCGGCAATGCGAATGCCGCGCTCTAGCCAACTGAGCTACGAGCCCTCTTAAAACATCCCTAATATTTTCTCATTTTAGACTAAATTTGTCAATTTTAAAAACCGCTTAATCCTCTACAACACACATACAAAATCAATAATGATAATTTTTTCCTTGTATTATAGTAATTCCGCGATAAATCTGCTCTAATAAAAAAACTCGCGCCATTTCATGAGTAAAAGTCATTTTTGAAAGAGCCACTTTTTTATAAGGCAAAGATAAGATGCTTTCAGCCAATCCCAAAGTGCCACCGATTATAAAAGTCAATCCTTTATCAGCACCCATTAATTCCTTGGCAAAATCATCAGAGGTAAATTCAACCCCCCTTTCATCCAAAATCATTATTTTATTTTCAACCTTTTTTATTCTGCCAAGCAGCTTATCCGCCTCAACGACCTTAACCCTAATTTTATCCCCATTATCATGAAAAGATTCCGCTTCTATTTCGTCAATTTTTAACTTAACAAACGGCGAAAGTCTTTTTTGGTAATCCTCAGAAATTGATTTTAAAAATTTATTTTTTATTTTTCCTACTGCAACTATTTTTACATTCATATGCATCATTATACCAATAAATAAAACAAAGGCAAGTACTGTGTCCGTGCTCTTTAATGCGAACTTTGACTATGAAAAATTGATAACTTCTTGCCGTCCTTCAACACCAATACCAGAATACCCCGAGACTTGTTCAATTAAAAAAGTTTTTATTTGCTTTTTTCTATTCTTATCAAGGCCTGCAATTTTCCCGGCCCTTCTTAATTTTTTGACAACCTGAGAAAGAGAATTATCCTGAGTTTTCATATCGATTAAATATATTTACTAAGTTTTTTTAAAGACTTATAAATACGGACGGAAATATTATTGGGGTTTGTATGAAAAATCTCCGCAATCTCTTTGGGACTCATTCCCCTAATATACCTCATTATTAAAATATCTTGACTATCGGGACTCAATTTATTCATCAATTGATACATCTCGCCTAAAAGAGTCCTGGTCTCCAATATGTTTTTTCCATCATAAGACGGTTCATCAAAGCTATTTTGACCAGAGAACATTGTGTGTTCAATATTTTGCCTTACCTTGTTGCGCCTGCTTAAATCTATTATTAAATTTCTAGCTATTTGATAAAGAAGAGCCTGCTCATTTAGAATGATTTTTCCGCTAGCCAAGTATTTCCACACTCTCATAAAAGCTTCTTGCATCAATTCCTCAGCTAGTTGTCTTGAATAGACTCTAAAAAAACAATATCTATAAATTGCATCCGCATATTTTTCATAGATATTTATAAATTTTATTTTTAATTGATCAGCCATTGGATTAGTCATATAAAATTATTAATTACGAAGGGTTTTATACGTAAAAATTTTAATAAACTAAAATTAAATCAGGATGAAGTATGTGCTAAAATTATTACCTTACTTAAATTTAGAACATAAACTTTTTTATTCCCGTAAATTTAAATCGTTTCTAAAAATAATATTAAAAAAACATTGACAGGACTTTATTTCTTTGATATTGTGCTCCCGCGGTGAACAAAATCTTATTGTTCACTTTAAAAATAATAAATAAAAATGAAAAAAACATATCTTATCATCGCAGGGATAATGCTTGCCACCGCCGCCGTATTGTCCTCTTATTTTATAGCTCCGGCAAATTCAACTTCAAATAATAAAATTACTGAGGATAAAAATTTACAAAGTTTATTTGTAGACCAAACGTCAGATGCATCTTACTTTTTGGAGCCCCAGAGCTATAGCCAAATTCCAGACAGTACAGTGACTATTCATCCAGCGACCGGAGGCAGTACCGCAACTAAAATTGCCATACTTATTCCTCAAACCCATCGCTATCCCGGAAGCAATATATCTGACTCAGTAAATGATTCAGCGGTCATTGCGCAAGGACAAATATATAAAATCATATCCTATCTCGAAAAAGCGGGGGCCAATACAGTAATGGCGGAAGGAGACCTAGAAGGAAAAATACCCGATGATAAGATTAAAAATCTTTCACAAAAAATTACATTGAAAGAAGAACTTAAAGCTGAAGTTCAAAAAATTAAAGGATCAGACCAAGGTGAAATCACGCCTCAATTTTATACAGCCGTGGAAAATCTTATTTCATCAATTGATAGAGAAATACTTCTTGCCGGTGCGCCGTATAAGTTAAAGGCGGAAGGATATAATATAAATCTTTACGGCACAGAAGATCAGAAACTCCTAGATAACTCAGCTGAAATAGTAAGAAATACGATTTATCTTCAAGACAGGCTATCTGCATTACAAGGAGTAAATACTGTTGGCTTTAGCTTGAGTAAAACAAGTCTTGTTAATCCTGAAAACAATTCAACACTTAAAGATAAATTATTAGAACTGTTACAAAATAGAAGCTTGGTTGCAAATACTTCAGATATAGATAATGAACTGAAGATGAACAAAATTAATGCGGCGAATAATTCAGACTTAAACGCCTTGCTTGATCAGGCTCAAAACACCTACAATGAAATTAAGGAATTAGACAAACCCCAAACAACAAACTCTTCCGCTCCATCAAGACAACAAAATCCATATAATAATATTAATGACGTTGGGACAATACAAAATCTCATAAAGGATAACAACGATAAACTTCAGGAGACCGTTGTTGATCAAAGAAATCAAAGTACAGCAGAAAAGTTTGTTCAGCTACTTTCTGCTCAAAATAAGGATGTTGCCATAATAACATTTGGATCAGAACACCAAGAAGGGCTAATCCAAGAATTAAATAAAAGAGGTATATCAGTGGTAGATATACTTCCTAATGAAGTCGGTCAGAAAACACAATAAATGTGATCTCAACCAAACATAAAACAGTCCGCTACGACGGACTGTTTTATTTTAAGAGATAAACAAGCATGACTTTTGGATATTTTGATTACATTCCTCCACCAAATAACTTATCTAAAATAATCAAGTTTCCAAGATTGCCAGTACCCAATCCACTGTTGCCTAAAAGATTACTATTTCCGCCAAATACAGAATTAAGAATTAATAAATTGCCCAGTGAATTATTGCCAGTTGTTCCAGTGGTTCCAGTACCAAATAGATTTAACCCGGTATCACCGCCAAAGAGCTCATTTAACAAGAACAAATTGCCCAAGTTATTGCTGCCGTCAGTACTACCTAAAATTCCCGTCCCTAATGTATTATTACCGCCGAAAATAGAATCCAGGATTAATAGATTGCCCAAGGAGCTGTTACCAAGTATACTTCCATTGCTAGCAGTGCTTGCCGTAGTGGCTGCGACTGTTCTAACGACGGTATTTGCCGCCTGAGTGGATCTTGGCTTACCAAAAAGATCATCGCTACCAGAAAACTTAATAACATCGGTATACTGGGATATTTTGCTTGGTCCGGATATTTTTTCATATCCAATTGGTGCAGTCGGTGTTTGTGCCATGGCAGTCATTGGAGAAATCACACCAACAACCCCCAAAGCCACTACCATGGTGACGGTAGCCAAAGCCAACTTTTTAAATAAAGACATATATTTATATATTAAAAAATTAATAAATTTTTTTTCGACCTTTTGGAATTAAGGATCACTTATTTTGTTTATATAGCTTCTTGATCCTTGCGATAAATTAGACGCCAGTATTTTTTTATTATGACTAAAAAATCGACTTCATGTAAGATAAATGAAGCCGATTCATATTTAATTGTTTTTGTCTATTTACTAATATGCCTATTTACCAATAAGTACGGCGTCAATGCCCTGTATCACTCCATTAGATGCTATGAGATCTGGGGCTATAATTTTAGCCCCATTTATAGTAATGACATTATCAGTACCTCCTATCGAAACCGTCGTATTATTTATACTCTCGAATGAATCACCAGCCCGTAGACTATCCTTTAGACGGGCTCCACTTACAATGTGGTTTTGCAAAACCTTAACTAAAAACTGCCTATCATTTACTAGCCTCTGTGCGGTTTTTTGATCAATTTTTCCAAACGCCTTATCGGTTGGCATAAAGATGGTATATGGTCCACCCACATTGAATGACCCGTCTAGCCCAGACTGCAACATAGCAACAAAAAAAGTATTAAAATTACCCGTCGCACGTGCCAAAGACACAATATCCATGAGCTCGATATTATTGTTCTGGCTTGTAGATGATGTGGCGTCGATTTGCAAATTGTTATTAGTTGTTTGAGACAATTGTTTAAAATTATTTTCTTTTTGGCCATTTGGATAAAAAATACCCAAACTGACAACCACAACAACTATAATTATTCCCAAAATTAAAATCATCGCCCTCATAATGATTTATTTTATTTATAACTTTCAATAACATAGCTAAAACAAGTTAAAACCCTATTAAAGATGAAGTGGACAATTTTTTTACCCAAACAAAAAGGCACTCGCCTACTCGTTTGTGCCCCCTTGCACGACGCCAAAGCGTCGCCCATTTCACCTCACCCCCTTGGCAGAACCAGCCCTGCCAATGTCAGATATTGGTATTACATTTACGTCGTTTTTTAATCAAAATCTACTAAAAGAACTAGTTAAAGCTATTATATACTAATAATCATTAAAGCATCATTAATTTAAACCGAGGTGGCGTTAATTAATACGCTTATAACAAAGGAAACAATTGCATAAGATGATAAAACAAGTATTAACCCAATAATCGCATTAAATAAAGCACTTCTGGCCTTTTTTATTTTTTCTTCATCTCCACCTGCGACCATCCACCTAAAACCGCTTAAAATTATCAGCAATACGGCAATTAATACGATCAAACTTAGAAATATCCTAACCAGTCTTGATATGAAAGTTATCAAATCAACATTTGGCAATCCAAAAGTCCCCGCTTCTAGTAAGCCAACATTTACCGCAGACTGCCCAAACGTTAATGAAGGACAGAAAAAAAGTAAAATTAAAATACTAACTACAATATGGTTGAAATAATTTTTTTTCATAAGTTTTTGCCTAATAACACTTAACGCTGGCTCACCATCAAAATGACTAAACAAAAAAAACGCCTTCTGCCAAAGGTGTTTTTATTGCGATTTTTATCTTTTAATAACTTAATTTATAAAAAATTAAGTATAATAATTTTAATCCTGCTCGTCTATTATATATCAACTGAAAATAATTAAAAAATTAAATAGAAATTATTGTTCAGATAATTTATAACCGTATGTCAAAAGCAGCATTTTTTGTTTTATTAATCACCTCAATTATTTTTCTTTTCTACGGCATACACTTGAGCATAGCCAAACAGAATGAAAATGGCGCCCTGCTCTATCCTCTATATGCCAATGATTTCAAAGCCATAAAAACAGATGTTGTTCAAAAAATAGCTAGCATCCCAAAGAATACAAATATTAACGACAAGACAAAACTGATTATACATGACGTAGGATTTATCTCTCAAGCCCCCAGGGGTAATTGGAGCGATGCGAGATTGCAGGATGGCTGCGAAGAAGCATCATCGTTAATGGCTTTTAATTGGGCCACAAAACAAAATAACCTAAGTGCGATTAAGGCGGAAGAGAAAATAGTCAGCATATCAAACTGGGAGAAACAAAAGATTGGCATTTTTAAAGATACCTCGGTACAAGATACTGCCGACAAAATATTGAGCGATAATCTAGGATTTAATAATTACGAAGTTAAAAAAGATATTTCCATCAATGATATAAAAAATGAAATTTACAATGGAAATATAATTATAATTCCAGCCGATGGCAGAAAGCTAAATAACCCAAACTTTCGTCCTCCGGGGCCACTACATCACATGTTGCTGATTATTGGCTATGATCCAGGTAAAAAGGAATTTATTACAAACGATCCCGGAACAAGACTGGGAGAAAAATATCGCTATAGTGAAAAAATTATAGATAATGCCCTAAGAGACTATCCGACGGGAAACCACCTTAAAACAAACGAGATTAAAAAAAATATTATTGTTGTAAAACAGCTATAGGACTGCTCATAACCATGGTGAAAGGTGAAAAAACATTTTTACAGAGTGGCCAAACCGCTACTGAACTGCTACGAATTATAATTTTTCCTTAGGATTAATTACTGTAGCAAAAATAATTGGAACTATAAATAATGTTAAAAATGAAGAGATGGTTAGTCCAAAAATAACTGCGCTTCCAAGTGATTTCCAAACATCATTAGATAATGTTATAGGAATCAAGCCCAAAATCGTACAGATTGAAGTAATAAATATAGCCTCTAGCCTTGATTTTCCTGCATCAACAATTGATTCAGTAAATTCTATATCGTGCTTTAAATTTAAATTTATTTTATCAATTAGAATAATAGCATTTTTTACCACAATTCCAAACAAAGCCAACACACCAATAAGCCCCGGAAAACTCAAAGTAATCCTTGATATAGCAAGTCCGAAGAATACGCCGATAAGCGCTAATGGGATTGTCATCAAAACAATAAATGATTTCTTAAATGAATTAAACTGAATAACTAATGTTGAGATAATTAACACAAAAGCAATTATCATGGCGTACAAAATGGAAGTGACTGATTCCGTATTCTGTTCATTTTCACCGCCATAAACAATACTATAACCGCTTGGCAATTTATAATTTTTAGCAACTAAATCCTGGAATTTCTTTACTACATCATTTGGCCTTGTCTTGCCTTCAACTCCCGCAGATAAGAGAACTGCTGATTTTTGATCAATACGAGTTAAAGAATTTACTGAAGGCGTCAACTTGATGGTTGCAACATCTTTTAAAAATACTGGCTGTTTTCGGTTATTTATAATTTGTAAGTTTTCAATTGCTTCAAGATTGGGAATTTTATTTTCATCAAAAGTTGCGTTTACATCAATTTCTTTTCCATCCCTGATAACTGTAGTAATTTTTGTGCCGGCAATTGCCATTCTCATAACACCACCAACTGATGCGGAGTTTAAATTATAAAATTCCATTTTAATCGGATCAAGAAAAAAAGTATATTCTGCTGGCGCTTCCTTAAGAGATACTTCAGAATCAACTACGCCGGGTATTGAGTCCAAATACGGCTTTAAATCATTAGCAATCTTATCAATAGTTTGTAAATCCTTGCCATATACTCTGGCTTCAAATGCCGCTCCAGCTGGCGGACCGGAAGAAGGATTTGCCAAGGTAATAGTTGCGCCTTTTATATCCTTGATATCGTCTCTTATTGCATTTGCCAATTCAAAAGATTTGAGTTTCCTATCTTTTTTATCTTTTAAATTTATTGTAATGGAAGCAACATGAGATGACTGCGAAGATCCGCCACTGAGAAATGAACTTCCTCCACCGCTACCAACAACCGTATCGAAACTCACTATCTCGGGATATTTCAAAAGCTTTTCTTCAACTTTTATAACGATGGAGTTTGTAACATTAACATTGGTTCCAATCGGTGCTTCAATACCTAAGCTAAGCGTAGTTTGATCAGAAACAGGAAAAAATTCGGTTGCCACAATTCCTGTTGCAAGCAATGCCGAACCGGCGATAAATAATGCAAAAGCGATTCCAATTACCGTAAACCTTATTTTTTTTGTTGACAATAGCTTCCTTAAAGTCCTCTCATACCATGGCAGAATTAATTCCATACTGATAAAGCCATTCATAACTCTTCCCCAAATAGTCTTATGCTCCGTATGTGATTTTGTATTTAACTTTTCTTTAATTAAATCGTCATTTTCTGATTCAAGCTCAATGAGTTTTTTATTTTCTTCAAATTTTGATTTTAAATTTTTCTTCTTGTAAAAAAATACCATAAAAATCACCAAGCCAACCAAAACGATTCCAGCAATAATTCCAATTGGATTTTTTGTTGATAATGCAAATATAGCAATGGCAATCAAAACACCGATTGCAACAAAATATGATTTTTTTGTAATTCTTGATCTTTCAAGCGTTGCCGCCAATGGAGGATTTATGACTAAGGCAACTATAAGCGAGGTTATAAGTGTTACTGATACCGTAATTGGGATTGATTTTATAAATTCACCAATAATTCCGGTTGAAAGAAGCAGGGGCAAGAATGCCCAAACCGTGGCTAAAGTAGTTGTCAGTAACACGCCTTTATAGTCTCTTAAGACCAGCAACACAGCCTCCTCAGGAGTAAATTTGCCAGTCTTCATATATTGTTTTGTTGCCGTCACAACCACAATCGCATCATCAACAAGCAACCCCAAAGCCAGCAACAATGAAAAAATAGAAAGAAAATTCAAGCTAATTCCAGATGCAAGCATAGTTCCAAAAGTAATAAAGAAAACAAGCGGAACGGCAAGACCAGCCACAAAAGCTTCCTTCAACCCGACGATTAAAAGTAAAACACCAAAAACCAAAATTATTGTAAGAATAAAATCATGCGTCAATTGCTCAAAGTTGTCATTTATATCTTTGGAAGCGTCAACAATTGTAGTTGTTTTTATATCAGGATATTGCTTAAGCTGTTCTTCCAAGGTTTTTTTGCCCGACTCAACTGTCTGAGGAATTGATTGTCCAACTTTTTTAATAATACTTAAAGTTACTGCTTGTTCAGGCGCTTGACCATTTGCTGATAACCTTGAAAAGACAGTTTTTTTAATTGCCTTTTCCTGGACTCTGGCAATATCTTTTAGATATACGATTCCGCCATTATCAGTATGTAAAATAGGAATATTCCCAAGAGCCTCGGCGTCAAAAAATCGCGAATCCGTCCTGATTGAATAATTGAATTCACTACCTTCAAAGGTTCCGGCTGGGACTGCTAAATTTGTGGCTCTAACTAATTGATTGGCAGAGTCAGTTGAAAGTGAAAACTGAACAAGCTTGTCGGGATCATAGGCAATCTGAAATTCCTTTTCATCGCCTCCGGAAACCTGGACTTCTCTAACGCCAGGGATTTTTTCTAATTCATCCTTGATATCATCACCAATTCCCCTAAGAGTAAATCCGTCGTATGGACCGGTTATGGTAAACGTCCATATTGGTGAATCATCCAAAGAAATTTCTGTAACAACAGCATCATTAGCATCTTGAGGCAGATTGTTTTGTATTGAATTCACTTGGTCTTTCAAACGCCTTATGGCATCATCAACGTTTTCATTTGCATCAAATTCAACCGTAATGGCGCTTAGAGAATTGGCAGAATTTGAAGTGATTTTTTTTATTCCCTTGACTCCGGAAATTCCTGTTTCAATTTTTTTTGTTACAAGCTCTTCCATGTCTGCCGGTGAAACTCCCGGATAAACATCTGTCACAATAGCAATTGGAATTTTTACTTCGGGATTTGATTCTCTTGGTAAATTTACAAAAGAATAAATGCCCCAGGCGGAAATTAGCAGCAAAAGCAAAAAAACCACCTTTATATTTTTAACAAAGAAATATAAAAATCCTTTTTTAAGTGACTTATCAAAAGTCAGATTTTCTAAGTATTTATAATCACTAGATTTTTCTTCACCCGATAAATTGGCGGGTTCCGCTATTAATTTGATTTCTTCTGGCATATCATTTACTTTGATTTATTTCGGTACTTGTTACTATCCTAACTTCATCACCCTCTTTGACCAATCTATTGCCTGAAATAATTATTTTAGTATCCAGCGGGAGTGTTGTACTTGCATTAACATTAATTTGAGCATTTTCACCATCCACACCCAACACATTAACAATTTTCTTTTTAGCCCTGCCATTATCATACAAAAATATATAGCTTTCATTTTGTCCCACATTAACTGCGGTTATTGGTATAAATATTGCTCCCGGCTTATCTGAAACTCTTGTTATTTCAAAAGAAATGGATACTATAATCCCCGGATTGGGCAGATTGGGAACAGACTCGCTTTCAAAATCAGCTTCAACTAAAAATCTTTTAGTTGTGGCGTCTGCTGATGGAGAGATACTTATAATTATTCCTTTAAAAATATTTCCGTTATTGTCCGTAATGGTGGCGGGCATACCGACCTGCAAAGAGTTTATATACGTTTGATCTACATAAGTTTGTATTTTTAACTTTGCCGTCTGACTCATGACTGCGACAACCTGCCCAGGAGAAACCGTATCACCGGCTGAGATCATCTTTTGGGTTATTGTTCCAGAAATCGGAGCCTTGATTGTTAAATTATCAACCTGAATTCTGCTTAAATTCATCTGTCCGGCCAACAAATCAACTTGGCTTTGAGCACCATCAACCTGAGTTTTTCCGGCTGCCAAAACATTATTTAAATTTTGAGCCGCCGCATTTTCCTGTTGCTTTGCCAATTCATATGCTTTCTGCAAACTGTCTATAGTTGAACTATTACTTAACTGGGTGTTTGATAAAGCCTGCTTAGCGCCATTAATTTGACCCAAAGCACCATTTATCTGATTTTGATAAGCAGACACCGCTGCTTGCAAACCCGATAATGATGAACCGCTCGCAGAACTCTGCGGCAAATCAGTTGAAGTAATTGTATTTTGCAATAATACCTGAGTTGCATTTACCAACTGTTGGACTGATGTAGCCAAATCTTTTACCGCATCAACTTTATCGCCAACACTGGAAAAGGTTTTGCCTTGATATGATTTCAATTTGTTATTAGCTGTCAAAAAGCTGCTCTTGGCATTAGATAATGATTCGCTGTTTAAAGCTCCTAAATTTTTCTCATAACTAACAGAGACCTCATTGTTCTCATTAAAGCCAGTTATGTTATTTATGCCTACAACGATAGAAGAGCTTATTCCCGCAACACTATCGGCTGTAACATCAGCATTTGTGACAATATCATCTTCTGATTGACTAGAAATATTTTTTCTATTTTCCAACGAAAGCCTTGCCTGTTCTGTGGCAATTTTAGACGTATCATAGGCTATTTGCGCCGATTTAAATGACTGTTCTGATGTATTGGCAATATTTTGTTTGGAAATAAGGGCATTGCCCAGTGCAGTTACTGTATTTTGATAATTCGCTTTTGCCGGATTTGCATCTACGCTATCGATTCTTGCAAGCACCTGGTCAGAAAAAATTTTATCTCCCACCTTAAAATCCAATCCTGAAATATTTCCCGAACCTTTTGAAACTATTTTTACCTCTTGGTCAGAAACCACCAAGCCCGGATATCTAACTGTTTGTTTTAAAACTCCCCTATCGGCCATAGTTACAATACTTACCTCCTTAATGGCGACAATGGTATCTTGACCTACACCCTGTTTATTATTTTTTAAAGCAAAAACAAAAATAACAATAATTAAAATAATAACTACTATTATTCCAACAAGGACTTTAAATTTGTGCTTTTTGATACTAACAGAAAATTTTGACATAACAATTTGGAATTAAATATTTTTTATATTATTTAAAATTAAATCTATATATTTATCTCTTGTTTCCGTTTTAGTAAAATCTACTCCCCAAAATTTATAGGCATATTGGCCAATAACCAATGGGTGCACAATTGAAGAAAATAACTGAAAAACCTTCATATTTATTATTTCCTGATCTTTAATGTCGGTTAATTCTCCAATAACCTTATTTAATTTTTGATAATTATCTTTCATAATCTGCATTAAAGCGGAGGGAAGGGCTTCATCTTTAATCATTTTTAAAACAGACCCCCTGAAAGCATCCGGACAACATAAATAATGATGGATAAATTCTTTTATAAATTTAATCAGCCGCTCCTGCGCCGATAATTTTTTATCCGATAACACAGCAAAAGATTTATCAAATTTTTCCATCAAGTAGCCGATCGCTTCATTAATGATGTTTTCCTTTGAGCCATAATGATAGTTAATAGCCGCAACGTTGACATCTGCCAACTTCGCTATTTTTCTAATAGAAATACCAGCCAAACCTTCCGTTTTTATAATTTGGAGGGTAGCCTCGATTATCCTTTCTTTGGCCTTTTTTTCTAATTTTATGTCTTTCATTTGGACAATTTAAAACAATGTTTGAAATCACATTTTACCATTATTTTTGAATTTGTCAATAGACAGCCAATTAACCTAAATTGGCGCAAAACGATGAATAATCAAAATGGATTTAGACGAATAAAAGTTACCCAAATTTTGTGCCTACGAGTTGTCTAAAAAATTAATAAATTATTTTTTTACCTTATCCCAACACCAACAAAAAACCGCTAAAATATTTTGGCGGTTTTTTGTTGGTGTTAAATTACTGCGGTTGCCAATTTGTCGGCTGCATTATTCCAAACATATTACCCTCAGTATCAGCCGCTCTAATAAACCAGCCAATATCAGGTATTTCCATTTTTTCTCCATTAATCTTGCCTCCATTTTTCTTTACATTTTCAATCGCCTCATCAATATTTTCGACTGTCATTGTACAATCAAAAGTATTTAAGGGCTTGTCTTTGGGACGCTGATACATCCCACCATTGATTCCGGGGGTTCCTTTCTCACCAGTAGTAAGTCCCCAATAATCCATTCCGCCTTGATCTTTTGTCATCATCTGTTCGATTTTCCAGCCGAAAGTATTTTCATAAAAAGATTTCGCCCGATTAATATCATCTGCCTGGACTTCAAAATGCATAATACGATTTGGCATATAATTTTAAATTATTAATAATAAAATTATTATAAATAAGCATCTTGAAGTTAAGATTAAGAAAAAACGCCACTCAATAAGAGTGGCGCCAAGCTGAATATAGTTTATTTATTATAATTTAAAATCTGCTTTAACACTCTTAATGGCATCGGATACCGTACTCATGAATTGCGCTGGGAAAATTATGGTTGAATTTTTTTCTACGCTGATTTCCGCCATTGTTTGAAGTGTCCTAAGTTGCAGGGCAACAGGATGAGCCGAAATAATATCAGCGGCTTCGCCTAATTTTACTGCGGCTTGGAATTCACCTTCAGCAGCTACAATTTTAGCTCTACGTTCTCTCTCAGCTTCAGCTTCCTTAGCCATCGCCCTTTGCATGTTGTCAGGCAAAGTAATATCTTTTATTTCTACTGCAGTTACCTGCGCCCCCCATGGTTCAGTATGGGCATCAATAACATTTTTAATCTGATCATTGATATCGGAGGTTTGTGACAATAATTGATCCAAGCTGAATCTTCCAACAACATTTCTTACCGTTGTTTGGCTGATCTGATTTACAGCCTGGTAAACATTTTCAATGGCGATTACTGCCTTAGTCGGATCAACTATATGATAATAGGCCACAGCCGCGATATCAATAGACACATTATCCTTGGTGATTATTTTCTGTGATGGAATATCCATAGTAACCGTCCTAAGCGGAACTCGTGACATCTGTTCAAAAATAGGAATTAAAAAAATAAGACCAGGACCCCTTACGCCCGTGTATTTTCCTAAAAAGAAAATAACGCCTCTCTCATATTGTTTGACAACCCTAAGCGATGAAAAAATTACAATAATGGCGATTACAACTATGATCCAAAATATTGTCATAATTTTGTCTTTAATTAATTAATTTATCTAAAATTACAATAACAATATTTAACTATTTTGTCAAAATAAGAAAAATTTTAGATTAACTTAAAATACAATAATTAAACCGCTAATATTGTGATTTTATTAGAATTATCCTATAATATATAACTAATAAGCAAAAAAACTAACACCATAAAAGAAATTAATTTAGCCATGAAAATATCGCAAAAAAGCAACTCCGGATTAATTATTATTTTAATATTAGCGCTCTTGCCTATTTTACTGTGGCTGATTTTCCCAGCGCCATTGCCACGCTTTAGCAGTTTAACAATTGGCCTATCAAATATCGGCCAGATATTTGGACTGGTCGGCGCATCCCTTTTTGCCATTAACCTGATTCTTTCCGCCAGGTTTAAATCTTTAGAAAAAATTTTTAACGGATTAAACGGGGTTTATTTGCAACATGACCAATTAGGACAAATTGCTTTGATGCTCCTTTTATTTCATCCACTGTTACTAATTCCAAAATATGCAAGCGGATCATTTGTAAATGCTGCCCTTTTTTTATTACCGAGTGCAAACATAGCAATAAATTTAGGAATCTACTCGCTAGCTTTGATGATTTTTTTAATTATTCTGACTCTTTACTTAAGGCCAAAATATAATATTTGGAAATGGACGCATAAATTTTTGGGACTTGCTTTCTTTTTGGCTTCGATTCATATTTGGCTCATTCCAAGCGATATTTCTAGAAATATACCGCTTAGAACTTACATGCTAGGCTTGTCAATAATTGCAATACTTTGTTTCATTTACAAATCACTTTTGGGCAACATTTTTATTAAGAAATTTGAATATATTGTTACTGAAATAAAATTATTAAATGATTCTACTGTAAAAATAACCATGAAATCCAACAGCAAACAGTTGACCTTTTCAGCGGGTCAATTTATTTTTGTCAGTTTTCAAAGTGAGATCAGTTCTGAAAGCCATCCTTTTACAATATCATCGAGTCCGGATGAAAAAGAATTAATTATTACTGCTAAAAATCTCGGCGATTACACAAAAAAGTTAGCTAATCTCAAAATTGGCACTATAACAAAAATTGAAGGTCCATTCGGAGTTTTTTCTTATAAAAATTCCGGACACAAAAATCAAATCTGGATTGCCGGAGGAATTGGAATCACGCCATTTTTAAGCATGATTAAAACCTTACAACAGAACGACAACCATAATATTGATTTGTATTATTGTACTAGAAATGAAAGTGAAATCATATATCCTGATTTTCTAAAAAACATCTCTTCAAGCTTGAATAACTCACTTAGAATTATTAACCACTATTCCGATAGCCAAGGATTTATTAATGCTGATATTATCAAAAAAATGTCCGTGGATTTGATAGATAAAGATCTATTTATTTGCGCTCCACCGCCAATGATCAGATCACTGAAAAAACAATTTATTGCCAAAGGCGTAAATAAAAAATTCATCTATTCCGAAGAATTTAATTTTTAAATATCTTATGAAAAAAATAACTTTATTAGTTTTAGTATTTTTCGCCGGTGCTGTAGTGGCAATATATGGGCTTGGAATTATATTTGCAAACCAGAATTCAATATCTGCCACAAACACATTATCAGACCCCACGAATATAAATAATAAAACTCAACCAAATAATAATTCAACGAGCAGCCAGCCAGCAATCTCTAGTAATAATTCTAATAAACCGGTATCCAAAACAAAAATTAATCAGCCAACTACTCCGCCGAAAAGCCAACCAGCGCTAAATGCTACAGAAATTTCTAAACACTCTTCGGCAAATGATTGCTATTTAATTGTAAAAAATAAAGTCTACAATGTTTCAAGCTACATAGGCTCCCACCCCGGAGGACGAAACAAAATAACTTCAAATTGCGGAACTGAAGTAACCGGCATATTCGCGCAAATCCATTCAAATTTTGCTTGGAATTTATTAAATAAATATTATATTGGTGATGTTATAAAATAAATTTAGCAATTCTTAATTTTACAAATATTTTAATCTAGTATTTTTATTAATCGCCGGGTTCTCTATTTTATACTCAGGATGAATTTTAGCCCATTTGGAAATATCAGTCCACTTAAGTCCATGAAACCCGAATTGCCCGTCCCAAGTGAAATGCAAACGATCCTCTGATTCAAAACTAAACTGCTTCGCCAACTTAACTGGCGCAAACTTTATCCCATTGTCTTCAAATAATTTACGATAATACACGCAGATAGCAACGTCTTCCGGATTATATCTTTCAATCGTGCCTTTTTTTATTAATTTTGAAGTTAGGGAGAGTAATTTTTTACTTCGCAAGCTGAATCCGCCATTACCAACCACTAACTTGCTCATTAATTCCGGCGGAAAATCAAAATTTTTAACAGACCAATCAGCGACTAGCCAAGGCGCGCCAATATAATCGTATTTTAAAAATTCATCTGTCCAGACTTTTGAATTAAGAATAAAACCATCATATTGGACTATCAATACATACTCAGTTTCAACGTATTTATCTAACTCTTCAAGAACAAAACGAGAATATTTTTCCACTGAATTCAAAGGTTTGATTTTTACAACATTTTTCAATTTACTTGCCTTTAAAGATGTCAGCAATTTTACATTTGCAAACTCAAAATCTTTTTGACAAATTTCTATAGCCAAAGAGAGCCTTTGCGCATCAACGCAATCAATTCCCAGCAATGTGACTGTTTCTAATTTTCTTTTATGCTTCATGTTTTTGGGACCTCTTAATAAATTATCCTAAGACCATTTAATATATTAACTTAAAAATCTATAAGTAAGCCAAATTCCTAATATTCCGCTAATGGCTCCGCAAATTATGGAAATAAAGGAAAAAGTGTTTACTCCAAAAATAACCGGTGCGTATCCTCCGATAGTTGACCTATAATCATACCAAGTATTATCATTTTTTTATCCATATTTTATATTATATATTTTTTATATCTTAAAAGCCATTAATTTTAAATATTAGAATAAATTCCCCTATTTTAAATATAAGGCTAAATAGCATTAACAATAACAATATATTGACAAACGATAAATGATAGATTATTATAAATATAACTTTCAATTAATTAAGTAAAATAATTTATGAAACAAAGTTCAACATTATTTTTAAAAGGCGTTATTGTTCTTCTTGGGATTATAATTCTTGGTTTGTGCGTTTTTTTGCTACCATTAGGAATTTTATCAGACAAGACAGGATACTATCGTCCTCTCTTAATGGGTTTGTATATTCCGGCTATTCCATTTTTTATGGCACTATACCAATCTCTAAAGTTATTAAACTCCATTGATAAAAAGAAGGCATTCTCAGAATCATCAACTAAAGCTTTAGGCAAAATAAAATATTGCGCAATCATTATTAGCATATTATTTGCTGTAGGCATGCCATACATTTTTTACGTTGGGGATAGAGATGATGCGCCCGGTGTCGTAGCAATTGGGTTTGTTATTATTTTTGCTTCAATTGTAATAGCCACTTTTGCTGCTGTGCTGCAAAAACTTTTACAAGAAGTTCTGGAAATAAAAGCAGAAAACGACTTAACTGTATAAAAATAAAAATATGGCAATTATAATAAATATAGATGTGATGCTTGCTAAAAGAAAAATGAGCGTCACTGAACTTACAGAAAAAGTTGGAATAACGATGGCTAATATTTCAATTTTAAAAAATGGAAAAGCAAGAGCAATTCGACTATCAACACTAGAAGCGATTTGCAGGGCTTTGGATTGCCAGCCTGGAGATATTATTGAATACAAGAAAGGGAAAAATTAAATTAAATATATATTATATGAAATGCAAAAAAACAACCGCCAGGCAAAGAAGCATATATTCGTGAGGAAGATTTAACTGATCAACTAATCAAACTGATTGATAAAATAGATATTGATCAATTAAAAACTCAAAAAAGAATTAAAGAAGAAATGGATAGATATCAAAAATTTACCAAAAATATTTTAGGAATGAATAGCAAATTTAAGATGCCAGAGATTGATATGAAAGATTATGCCAGATATGTATTGTCTGATGGGACAAGAGAGGAGAAAAGAGAGTTACTTAATTGTCTGGATACACAATTACAATTAAAAGAGCAAAAAATTTATGTATAATTATTTCCACAAACAAAAAATTAAATATTTTTAGAAATATTACCTTTAGAAATTATAATTATGCAATATCGACTACCACTTCTCCTATGGATACTCCCCAAACTTCCATTATAAACTTATCAATATCTGCCCGCTCTACTACTTGGTACATCATTGCTTCAGCATCATTTCTAATACGTAAGGTGCCGTTCATTCTCTCTCTTTCATAATCTGATTTCCATTTCGATAATTCACGAAAAAGTTGGTCGTGATGAGGCAATCCCATTATATTGTGGTTGCGAGGGTCAAAGTCAGCAGGCAAACCAGGCGGCAGATTAGTGAGATGTTTGGTGAAATAATTTACTTCAAACTCTTTAATTTTTACTTTAAAGTTAGCAACTATATCAGTCCACCCTTTTTTCAGTGCGAGAATACCAAGATAGCACGCTTTCTCTAATACTCTTGGCTGGTCATATCCATACCCGCTTGTCGTCTTTTCAAGCGTGTGTTTAGTAAGTCCGTAAAGTGCATCAATACAGTCCTGCACCAATTTTTTATCTTCCAATCTCACGGCTACTAATATGCCAGTTTTTGCGACGCTATCAGTTAGTGTATTAAATTGATTTGAGCTGCCGTCAAATTTATCGGCGTGATGAGCAAACCAGCTTGGCAGATGTATATTCCAATCAAGGCGCGTTTTAAGTTCCTTAACATTATCTTTGAACTCATTATTTTGTATTAAATCAACTATAAGATTATTGATATTAAAAAGAAGTCGCCCAATGCTGTCGGTAAGAATCGTATCACAACTTTTCACTTGTTCAGATAGGGTTCGTAAACTCATATTTACTTCGCGAAATAACTGAATTAGGTCGGCTTGATACCTTTCTTTTTCTCTCGTTTCAATAATTCGTGCATATTGGTTCATTATTATATTGAGAACCTGATAGAACTCATCATACCCCTTACTCCAACTGAACTGAGTGGTTATGTCGTTTGACAATAACCCAGCATTAACAAATGTATTGATATAATTGGAAATAATAGCAACATTTTTCAAAGCATCATTAAAATGAGTACGCCTGTCCATAAGAGAGTTTGTAAATACAGACCCTATAACACGAAGAAAGGTCATTGAACACTGATCTACAATAATAAGTTGTTTTTTTGAAAGTCCATAGATAGCAATTTCCATTATCTTTTCTAATAACCCGTGCATTGTTAGCGAAAGACCTTTTTCGGATGCTATAGTCACTGTATCACCCAATACTTGAAGACCCTGAAAAACTACCTCAATATTTTCTGCCCTCTTACCACTTTCAATAAAAAAGTTTAAATTACTAACGAGTAAATCTAATATAGGATTTTCATTCCGTTGGCTAACAAATTGGATTTCTTGCGCTTTTTTAATAAGAGCACGGTATACATCAATCACATAGGTTGCAAGCTCATCCTTTCCTTCTTTAATAAACTTTTCTCCCGCTTTATTTAATCTTTCACAGTTATGATATAAAAAACTTTGACTATCGCTTTCTACGGCAAGAAACACTACTCCAGATGGTAAAATAAGCGATGATGTTTTTCGAGCTTCAAAAAATTGAGAAATTATTTTATAAACCGCAGTAAATCCTCGCTTTGTTGTGCCGACTTCTTGTTTGTCTCCTAACTTCATTGCTATCTCAACCAGATTTTCCAGTTGCCTGTCAAGATTGACGATAAAAGGTTGAAGCACTCGATTGTACGCGGCCGCAAGAGCAATTCCCTCTGTAACATTATTGTCTTTGGCTCGCATAATGCCAGCAATTTGTTTAGCGTCATATTGAACTCGTTTTAAAAAATGCAAACCCTCACTTTCTAAAAAAATTATTGCATTTGAAGGGTTTAGTTTTCTTCGCACATTTTTATATTGCCAATCAATAAGGGCAAAAACGAGTCCGATTATAACAAGGGAATAAAATACGATATTAGAAGAAATATTTTCTGAAACGCTTGATAGACTACCAACATATAACCCACTTCCAAATAATGCAATAGTAATAATAATTACAAGATAATAAACAAATTTTTCTCTCCAATCATGCACATATATTTCGAAGTATTGGGATGAGTAGAGGTCGGATGCGTTTTGAAGTAAAAAAATTGAAATAGTAAAAACGATAGCAATTGTTCCTCCTGCCATAGCGCCTGCTGCTACAAGATAATTACTTAATATGTCTTGAGTGAAAGCTGCACCACCGAATCTATGCACAAAATAACCCATAACGATCGTAACCAAAATAAAAGATGCCTGTCTAATTAAATCAAAATGTTTTTTAAGAAAAGCGACAAATCTCCTCCATCTATTAATGTATAACCAAAAAAACATCCGATAATCATATTGGGCATATTGGATTCCTTTTTTTATTTGTATGTTTAATTTAGCTAATAATTCTTTCATTCAAAATAAACTTCTTAATTTTTTTCCTATCTCATTTTTTCATGATGGCTAATTTTTTATAATATTAACACCTTACTCCAGAAAAGTAAATTTAGCCGATTGTCGGTCTAGAACCAAAACGACCGGCTTCCATACAGGAAGTCGGTCGTTTAGAAAATATCGTCTTGGCTCAGCGAACAGGACTCGAACCTGTAACCTACCGGTTAACAGCCGGTTGCTCTACCATTGAGCTATCGCTGAATATTTTAATAAAAAAGAACCTACTCGATTCAGTGGTAATATTATCAAATTAGCCCACTATTGTCAATTTGGAGATAGATCCTGAATCAAGCCTGCCTGCCGGTAGGCGGGGAAATAATACCATCTTTTAAAAATCTCTTAACTTTTCAACACCCTTTATTTTCTCTATTTTTTCTAAAGCCTTTGCCTCAATCTGCCTGATACGTTCACGAGTAACATCAAATTCCTGTCCTACTTCTTCAAGCGTATGAGCAACGCCATCTTTAAGGCCAAATCGCATTTCCAAAACTTTTTGTTCGCGAGGCGTCAATTCAGAAATTACTTGAGAAACATAATCGCGCAAAATCTGAAGCGCGGCAACTCTATCCGGAGTTATTGTTTTTTGATCTTCGATAAAATCTTCCAAAATACTATCCTCACTGTCATCGCCAACCGGAGTTCCAAGCGAGATAGTTTCTTGAGAAATTTTTATAATATGATTAACCTTATCAATATCCTCTCCCATTTCTGCTGCAATTTCTTCAGGCATTGGTTCACGACCCAAGTCCTGCACCAAGCGCCTTTCAATCTGCTGGAATTTATTGATATTTTCAACCATATGAACAGGAATACGGATTGTCCTGGATTGATCAGCCAAAGATCTTGTAATCGCCTGCCTTATCCACCAAGTCGCATAGGTTGAAAATTTATAACCACGATGATAATCAAATTTGTCCGCACCTCTAAACAATCCAATATTGCCCTCCTGAATTAAATCTAAGAGCGACATATTCTTCCCGGTAAATTTCTTGGCGATAGAAACAACAAGCCTTAAATTGGACTTGATTAATTTTTGCCTAGCTTCAATATCACCTCTTTCAATTCTTTTAGCTAAGGAAATTTCCTCTTCTGTCGTAAGCAATGGCACCTTGCCAATCTCCCTTAAATACATCTGGATTGAATCAGCTGAGATATCTGTTAAGTCCATATCCGGAAGAACTTTTGATTTTGCCCCTTTTTTCTGTGGCACCACTTCCACCGCTTTTGAAAGAAGGAATCCTTTTTGCTCCTCAACTCTTATGTTGGCATGATCCATTTCTTCTAAAAATTCTTCATACCTATCAACATACTCTTCCAAATCCGGAAAAGCCATCAGTATTTCCTGCTCAATAACAAAACCGCGCATCCTGCCTTTTTTGATCAATGACTGTATTGACTCTTCACTTACTTCAAATTGTGTTTTGAGGAATCGACTAACCTTGGCTTTTGGCTTTATTGGCGCTTTTGGCTTTTTGTCATTTTTAACTTTTTTAACAGCTAAAGCTTTTGGAATCTTTTTTGCCTTAAAGCTGGCTTTCTTTTTAACCACAAAGTGCTTCTTCCCCTTTTTAGGTGTTGCTTTTTTTTCTTTTGGCATCGAAAAAATGATTACAAAATTATTCTATAATTTTGACTCGTGAAGACTAAAAAACGATCTTACCAAAATTATTAATAATATTTTGATAAAAATACAGACCAAGATTCACTTCTTCACAAAAATTGATTTAATTGAGTAGCGCTCTGCGCCTGATATATTCATTAAGTTCTGAATATATGCTTTCAAGTTTTTGGCGGTCGGATTTTTGCTCCGCCTCTTCCAATTGCGCTTTAAGCGCAGTTATTTTGGAATTTATGTAATCCGCTTTTAATATATTTATAAAATTTGCCAATTCTTCCCTAATTTCCTTATCACTCAGCCTTGATGACTCATTTTGCGACAATAAAAATGACTCTTCCAAAAATACCTTAAATTCATAATCAGGGCCTTGATCGTCCAACAACCCATTTAAAGAGTCAAATAGGTCAAAAGTGGTGCCCTGATCGCTAGCACTATTAAACGAATCGATGTTTTTAGTATAGTACATTATGAATTTTTTGTAAAGAATATCCAACTCACCCTGGAACATATCCGTTGGTAATTCGTCTATTAATTTTTGGGCAAAATTAGGAAAAATAAATAGGATAGAAAAAATTCTTTGTAAAATAAGATAATTTTTCTCTTTTTTATTCTCCCTCTTAACTATTAGATTACTATTAACCGTATTTATGACCCTATTATTTTGTTTTATTTTCCCTTTTGGAAATGATTCCCACAATACCTTTTCTGAAACAGAAATTTTATCCGAAAGTTTTTTAAGCCAAAATTCCTGATCTATTTTATTTGGCAAGCCTATAATTTTTGCCAAATAGTACTTGGCAACATTTTTTTTGTTTTCCGGCAGAGATAAATCATTGTCACTGATTGCTCTGTCTAAAAAATATTGCATGATAGGTTTGGCTTCCTCAATCGCCCTTTTCCAGTCTTGAGGATTATTGGTTGCGCACTCGCCAGGATCCTTGCCGTAGGGTAAAGTGATAACACTGACATTCATTTCATTTTGCAGTGCTAAATCAGCGCTTCTCTCGGCTGCGTTTTGGCCAGCCAAATCCATGTCCAAAGCAAGAGCCAAATTTGTAGTAAACCTTTTGATTAAAACTATCTGCTCCTGGGTTAACGCCGTACCGGATATTGATGCGACATTTTTTATTCCTGCTTGATGTGAAGGAATCACATCCATATAACCTTCAACCAAAATGCATAAATTATTTTTTTTAATATAATTTTTTGCCAGGTTCAATCCAAATAAAACCGCGCTTTTATTATATGTTTCGCTTTGGGGGCTATTAATGTATTTAGCCTGTTCTTCCTTGTTTAAAGTTCTACCGCCGAAGCCGACAATTCTACCGTGAATATCTGAAATAGGAAACATTATTCTACCCCTGAACCTATCATAAAATCCAGACGCGCCATTTCTTTTGACGGTTAAGCCTGCGGAAAACAATTCTCGATCGCTGAAATTCTTTTTTTTCAAAAAATTGATTAAATTATCCCATTGATCAATTGAATAGCCAATTTTAAAATCTATAATTGACTCCTCAGTTATTTTTCTATCAATTAAATAATCTTTGGCGGCTTTGGCCTGAGTGGAATCAAGCAAAATTTTATGCCAGTAACGTGCGGTTAAGTCTAAAATTTTAAGCATTATATCATTTTGAGAATCTTTTTTTATGTCGCTAGGCTGATAATCAGGCAAAACGACGCCCGTTCTTTTGGCCAAAAGCTTCAATGCTTCACCGAATTCTATACCCTCTACCTTCATAAAAAAACTAAAAAGATCCCCGCCCTCGCCACAGCCAAAACAACGCCAAATCTGTTTTGACTGATTAACCATAAATGACGAAGTTTTTTCATTATGAAAAGGACAAAGGCCTTTGTGATTGGCCCCTGCCGGATTTAATTTGACATACTCACCAACCAAATCAACAATGTCAATTCTGGATTTTATTTCATCAACTTCTCGACTCATACCTGATTCAATTTTTATGCCTTCCAAAGTCCATGCAAATTGCAATATTCTCTTACAATATATTCCTCTTTCGCTAAAGCTTCGGCGGGCAAAGCAAATTCTGCTTCCGGAGCATCGCCTGGCCTTAGATATTTTCTTAATACTTCATCGCCGGCAATTACTTCAATCCATTCTATATAATGGGATTCTTCCATTGGATGAGCAACTGAGCCGACTTTAACTTTTATGCCAGTTGCGGTTTTTTCAACTACCGGCACATGCTTTTCCTGTGAGGCATCGACGGTATTAACTTTTTGAAGTTGCATCGGCTGTCCGCAACACACCAAACCACCACCACCAACATGGACTAACTCAACAATATTTCCGCATGATTCGCATTTGTATATTTGGTTTATTTCCATATTTTTTTAATTAGTAATTTTCAGATTTTAACTGATAAAAAGCCTGGGCATGATCACAGGATGGACAAACTTCCGGGGCTTCTTTGCCGAAATGCACATAACCACATTCCCGGCAGACCCAAAAAACTTCCTCGTCTTTTTTAAAAACTGTGCCAGCCTTTAAATTATCAAGCAACTTCTGATATCTTTCATGGTGATGTTCTTCGGCTTTGGCAATTGAGCGAAGTCTGTTGGCAATTTCCGGCAAACCTTCTTTGTCAGCAATTTCTGCAAATTCAGGATACATAGTTGTATGTTCATATGTTTCGCCATCAACTGCTGATTGTAAATTTTCTGCTGTAGTTCCTAAAATAAAAGCGTCTTTAGTTAAAATAATTTCCGCAACCTCGTCAGGAAAATCAGCTCCCATTTTTTCTTTTAAAATTTGAATTGTTTCAAAAAGTTTTTTAGCATGTTCCTTCTCTTGCTCAGCTGTTTCTAAAAAATTACCGGCAATCTGTTCATAACCTTCTTTTTTTGCCTTGCTGGCATAAAAAGAATAACGATTTCTTGCCTGAGATTCGCCAACATAGGCCTTGGCTAGGCATTTAAGTGTTTCTTGCATGATTTATAGAGTTAATTTTAATAAAATATATAACCTGAATCCAGCTGAAATAAACACCAGCTGTCACAGAGGCAACTTATAAAAACATTTTAACATTAGAACACCTAAAGGGCAACCGCTATTTTATTGCCTTTTCCTGCTTTAAGATCCTGATTTTAGCCATTTCTCCCCTATTATATCCTCCAATTTTACCGTCTGACCTTATAACTCTATGACAAGGAATTAATGGATTGTAATTTTTGTTTAAAATATTACCAACAGCGCGATATGCTTTTGGGGAACCAGCCATTTGAGCGACTTGTTTATAAGTCAAAAATTGCCCCTTTTCTATGTTTTTAACAATATTTAAAATTTTTTGCTTGAATTCTGACATGAGAAAATTATATCAGAAACAAATATATTAGCAACATTTAATTATTACAAACAAAAAAACCCAAAGCAAAAAGGCTTGGGTTTTTTGTTGGCATAACTATAAAGATAATCCTGTCCCAATAATCTGTAAATCCAAGTTTCTTTGAAAACCTTGACTATTTTTATTGTCTAAATTTAATAATTGCCTATCTAAAAATAGCGCTGCCTTATTCCAAGAATTAACTCCCAATCGATCATTGTAATTTCCATATCCCATTAATGGACCTAAAATAAAATTATAAAATTGGGGAAACCATTCGTCTACCATCAAGGGATAGTTTATTTCTAAGAATCCATGGTTAGATCCGTCATAGTAATTTGTTTCAACACTTGCTCCAACTTTTTTTAAAAGGTTTTCCATCCTTGCTGACTGTGAAAACTCCACAAAGATATCTTTTTTGCCGTGAACAATCATAAATTTAGGAAAATTACTATTACGAATGGTCGTTGTATTGATATAATTAAGCGGAGAATAAGTCAAATAAACCCCTGGGCTACTTGAATTATATGCTACTCCTAATAATTTTTGTCCAAGACCAGATACATTTGCTATGGTTGTATACCAAGATTTTACATCGCCTTGACCTTCATTCTCAGGCAACTGATTAATTAATTGAGCCAGAACGGCCGATTTATTTTGCACAGCAGGAGCAATCCCATTTTCACCTGGATAAGCCTTGTAAGGATTACCCATATTAGTAATTAAATCCGAAATTCCATAAAATATTACAGCTGTATTAATTTTACCTCTTGTTTCCGGCATAGTTGCTAACAAATTAGCAAAATGCCCACCAGAGCTTGATCCAATTAATCCAATCCTTGTTTTATCAATATTATAATTTCTTATGCTTGCATCTGATAGTATCCAGTTTAAAGCTGATTTACAATCTTCAAGCATGTCAGGTATAAGAGCTGGGCTTAAGCGATAATTATTCGCAATCACAATATATCCCCTATTAGCCAAGTCAACTGCATAATACTTCCACCATTCTTTATTTTCTAACATGTATCCCCCGCCATGAATAAGTAATATGGTGGGCTTAGGCGAACCCAAATTATAATCTTTAGGGAGATATAAATCTAGTTTTTGCTTAGCAAGACTTCCATAACTAATATCCTTTATAATCCTTAAATCTTTTGTAGAATTTTCAATTTTAATTCCATCAAATAAACATCTATAATTACCCAAAGATCTATCATTTTCTTGGGCTAAGGTAATGCTTTTTATTGTCTTACCCTTCATGGATGAAATATCTGCATTTCGCTTAAGCCAGCGTCTCAATAAATATTTATTGGACACTAAAGGTGTTTTGAATTGATCCTGAGTTGTTATTGGTAATTTAGTGCCATCGGAAAAATCAATGCTTAAACCGCAACCTGGCCCATCAACAATATATGTCCAAAAGGATAAAATATCACCTGAAGCTACTAAGTGGCCACTATAATTTAACTCTTCTCCCTGGGACCAAGATGAATAAGAATAGTCATTTCCAACCCCAAGAACGGTGTATATACCAGTAAATGACATCAAAGAACTTCCCTCTTTAGGATAGACGCCAGAATAACTAGTACTTTCAGAAATGGATACATCTCTTATTCCCCTGTTTGCCGAGTTGGTTAATAAAGGAATAATTATATGAGTGAGTGCTAAAAATCCACAGGCAATAAACACTAAAATAGTTAATAAAATACTAAGTTTAGTGCCATTTTTTAATTCTACAGATCGAATTTTCATAGCTATTAACTAACGTTTATCGAGCTGTCGAGGTGGAACTTGTTGTAGCTGTAGTAGACGTCGTGACCGGAGTACTCGTAGAAGGGCTTACGGCAGGAATCTTGCCCCAAAAATATCTTTTAGCATCAGGGCCAATATACCAAATATTTCCACCCTTATCATTTTGAATAAATATTTTACCTTTATTTGCCTGAGCGAATTTAGCATCAAGACCCAACTTTTTAACTGCGACCAGAGGATCGTAATCTGAAAGCATTTCTTGCTTATCGCTAAACTTATCGCCATCTGTATCTGCACTGTTTGGATTTGTACCAAGCGCGGTTTCTACGGCATCAGAAAGACCATCACCATCACTATCCGTACCTGAATTTAAATTACTATCAGCTAAAGAAAATTTCTGTAAATCTTTGCTAGAAATATTTGTAGCAATTTTATTTATGTTTCCAAACATGCCAATAGCCACCGTTCCCAGTTCTTTATACTTATCATAGTCGCCCATGAGCGCCGATTGTTGATCCATGGAATTTTTTAACTCTTGCATCTTTACATCCAATTCTTTTTGATTATCAATTCTGGCCTGATTTAATTGAGCGATTTGAGAATCCCTGCTTGATAAGTTTTGAGTTGCTGTATTTAGATTGCCTTCCGCTTCTTTTAATTTTGTTTGAAATGTATTAGCAGATTCCAAAAGCTTGGTGTTATCCATGTAAATTCTAACCATATAGGCGACCATCGCTACAAAAATTACAATGATTACTAGATAAAAAAACCATCTTTGCCAACGCCTTTTTTTAATTTCATGGTGTGTTCTGGCATTTGCCGCCTGAGCCTGCATTTGCATTGTGCTGATCTGAGCCTGCTGTTGCTGGGGCTGCGGGGCATATTGTGATTGTTGAGGAGCAGGAGCCAGGGCTAAATTTACTCCACAATTTGGACAGATTACCGAGGTATCCGGTATCTGTGCCTTGCAATTAAAGCAAACCATATTTTTGATTTTCTTAATTATGAGATAAACGCTTTATGATATTATAGCACATATTAATAAAACAAGCTAAATATAGCCTAGGCATATTTTTCAATCCAACCCAAAAAAATCTTTTTTAATTCCCGCAGATGTTTTTTGGACCTGAAAGTATGTGGGGCATTTTTAATAATGCAAAGCTCCTTAGGTTCAGGCAAAGCTTGATATAAAATTTCAATATGATCCCTTGGTATTGTGCCATCCCTATCACCAGCAACCAAAAGCACCGGCATTGTTAATTTTGACACCTCTTTTAAAAGGTTGTATTTCATGCAATCCCTAATAAAGGCCTGGGCCAGTTTTTTTATTTTCTTTGTGTCGGTTGTTTTTAGGCCTTTAAGCCAGGATATTTTACGGCACACATTAGGATCATCAAAATCGTATTTTTTATGCGATTCATAAACCAATTTCCCGGAAACAACAGTAGATATGGGAGCCAGGAGAGAAACTTTTTTTGGATTTTTTTGAGCATACATTGAAATGCAAATTCCGCCAAGACTATGTCCAGCCAAGGCAAATGGCTCCTGATACCATGACTGAATTTTTGACCAGGCAATGACATCCTCAAGGTCTTGGTAATAATTTGTCGCTCTTGCGTTTTCTAAACACCCCTCGCCTTCACCGACCGAATTAGCAACGTCAAAACGAACGACTGTAAAATTTTTTTGTCGAAAAGCATCAGCCACTATTTGCAAATGACCCTGTTCTTTAAATCCTCCAAGTCCGTGCATTATAAAAACTAATCCATTTTGTTTTTTGTGTTTCTCCACAATAATGGATAAGTTCTTCTTTTTGCGATTTCTAATAAATAATTTTTCCCTCATGCTATGATTTTTACTTCGGAGAAGGGGGGATTTGAACCCCCGAGAGCTTTGACACCCTACTCGCTTTCCAAGCGAGCGCACTAGACCACTATGCGACCTCTCCATGCTATAGGCAAGACCATCCACCGCTATGGATAACCTATTCTTATTATATGCTACCGTGAGACAACCCTCCAATATATTTTATTAAAATATCTTAAATTTTACATTAAAAAACAAACTTTGTCCAATAAAACAAAGAACACTTCACACCTGTGTGAAGTGCTCTTCTAAAAAACTTTTAATTTGTTGCACAATCTGCAGCAGCAGTATTAGCCGTTGTGCCTTCACCAAAGCCCGGGGCAGGCGTTGCACTGGACAAGCTAGCCTTAGAACAGGCATCTGGAGCATTATTGAAAGCTCCACAGATCGTCTTTAAAAGACTGGCGCTATCTCTGGCAGTTTCCACCTGGGCTCCGTTTATTACCAAAGTCGGAGATCCTTGTACGCCATATTTTTCAGCATCTGTTTTATATATATTGAAAGGAGGATAATTTCCTAGCCATGTCTGCTTATTATTAAAATTTTCAGTAATTTTGAATTCCTTATCGGAACTACTGATACAACTGTCTAATTTTCCTTGATTGATTCCATTGCTAGCCAAGCAAGAAGCGGAATCACCAGCCTTCAAAAAGCAAGTCAGATATGGCATAAGTTTGTCACCCTGGGTCTTGTCGATACAATATTGCTTCAAATTTTCATCTACTTCCTTTTTGTCGTGCATTGCATAATTGACAAATTTCAAACTGAAATCAATTTTATTTCCCAACGCTTCGACGACAGGAATTATTCCTTTTTCAATTTGTGTTCCATATGGGCAATAGCTCATAATAAACAATTCCACTTTCGGCTTATTACTTTTGGTTACGTTAGCCGATGCTTGAGGGGTCTGGGTATTTACCTGCTTATCTGTTGAGGATGAAGGTGAAATATCTATAGCGGCGGGAAAGATTTTTGTTCCGTCTTTGGTTACGTAGGCCTCAGCCTTTTGCTCGCCCAAACTAATTTGCATTTTATACAAACCACAATTGAAATTTTCAATTGAATCGATTTGTGCGGCCGCTTGCCCTTGAGGCAAATCTTTATTAACAAAATTTTGCACTACCTGTTTTGCCTTAGCGGCGGTTAAATTCTTGCCGCTGAAAGTCTGCAGACCGTAAACAACGCCTGAAATGATAAGCATTATTATAAAGCCCGCAATAAAGCCTACGAGAAAATTTTTTCCTCTTGGCATTTTTGCTTCGTCCATATTTTTTACCTTTATTTATTAATTAATTTATTTAAAATTATTTCAAATTCATTTGCTTCCGCGTTAAGATCGCTGTTTTGTTCATAGCCGTTTCCAATTCGATAATATTTACAACCAAAGACAAAAGTAGGAACTCCCCCGCCCGGATTGAATTCATTAAAAACCGCAAACGCCTCTTTAGGGACTAACTTTTCTGTTTCAGAAGTCAGCAAATCATCACCCGAATCTAAATCATAATGATACGCTTTTATCTTTCCGCTGGCAACATACCTTCTAACAATTTTATCAAATGTATCTTTTATCCATAGACAATGCGAGCAATTACTTGTAGAAAAAAGATAAACCACCGGCTTGCCGTCTTCTTGGCAGATTTCGCTATTATTATTAACTCTAAATGTTGAGCTTGTTGATGGCTGCTTATTAAAAACAGAAAAAACAATCCAAAAAACTAAGCTTATAATTACAATAACTGCCAAACCCAAAACCAAACCAAGAAAAAAATCCTTGTTTTTTAATAACGCCAATAATTTATTTTTGCCACCTTCCATTATCTAAGTGTAAATTATTTTAATTGAGGTTTCTGTTTGTGCCAATCGGTTATTTGCTGAAATTGATGGCCAGCCCGAAGAATTGTTTTCTCATCAAATCTCTTGCCAAGAATTTGCATGCCAACAGGAAGCCCATTAGCCATGCCAGCTGGAATAGATAATCCGCAAATACCTGCGAGCGACGCAGGAACAGTAAAGACATCTTCCAAATACATTTTTAGCGGATCAGATATTTTTTCGCCAATCTTATATGCCGTTGTCGGAGCAACTGGAGTTAAAATGACATCAACTTTTTCAAAAGCATCATCAAAATCTTTTTTAACTAATGTTCTGACTTTCATTGCTTTTTTATAGTAGGCATCATAATAGCCAGCTGAAAGCGCATAAGTTCCAATCATAATTCTTCTTTTTGCTTCTTGTCCAAAACCTTCTGCTCTTGATTGCAAATAAATATTTAACAAATCACCATCTCTTTTGGATAAGCCATATTTAATGCCGTCATATTTTGCCAAATTAGAAGAAACTTCTGCGGGCTGGATTACATAATATGAAGCCAAGGCAAAATCAGTCATTGGTAATGAAATATCTAAGATTTCCGCACCCAATTCTTCAAATTTTTTAAGTGCTTCTAAAATAGAGGTTCTAACTCCCTCATCCATTCCCTCAATAAAATATTCCTTTGGCAAACCGATCTTCAAGCCGTTAATATCTTTTTTTATCTCGCTTAAATAATCATCCACATCAATCGGAGGAGTTGTTGAATCTTTTGGATCACGGCCAGCAATATATTTTAAAATCAAAGCAACGTCCTCAACGCTTTTGCCAATCGGTCCAATAGTATCTAAAGATGATGCATCGGCAACAACGCCATATCTTGAAACTCGACCATAACTCACTTTCAAACCAGTTACTCCGCAAAAAGATGCGGGTTGCCTGATTGATCCGCCAGTATCAGTGCCGATTGAAAAAATACTCTCGTCGGCTGCGATGGAAGCTGTTGAGCCACCACTAGTTCCACCCGGCACCCTGTCCAAATCCCAAGGATTATGGGTTGTAAAAAATGCTGAATTTTCCGTTGATCCACCCATTGCAAATTCATCTAAATTTGTTTTACCAACAATAACTGAATCATTATCTTTTAAAATTTTAACAACAGTCGCATCAAAAGGTGGAATATAATTTTCCAAAATTTTTGAAGCTGCAGTTGTTCTGACACCAGTCGTACATAATAAATCTTTTACTGAAACAGGAATTCCAGCTAAAGGCGATAAACTTTCTCCGTTTTTAATTTTTTCATCAACTTTTTTCGCTTGCAATAAAGCACCATCCTTATCAAGAGTAACAAAAGCTTTTATTTTGTCTTCATGCTTTTCGATTTGATCAAAGCAAGCCTTAGTCAATTCTTCGCTAGAAAACTTTTTATCGCGAAGCCCTTCAAAAGATTCTAAAAGTGTTAATTCGTTTAATGCCATATTTTTAATATTTCAAATGGAAAGTAATTTATTTATTTTCAAAAATTTTAGGAATGGCAACATAGCCGTCTTTGTGGGCCGGTGCGCATTCGACTAAATCCTTTTCAATTCCTGATTCAATAATTTCGTCTTCTCGCATAACGCTAGTTAGTCCAGTTACCTGGGAAGTCGGTTCGATATTTTGGGTATCAACAGACTGCAACTTTTCCATGTATTCTAAAATGTTAGAAAGCTGGTTGCTATACTTCTCTTTTTCCTCTTGGGTCAGGCTAAGTCTTGCTAATTTGGCAATATGCTCGACTTCTTCAATAGATAATTTCATAAGTGAATAATTTATGATTACTCAATTATTTTAAGCCATTATTGGATATTTTTCAATAGTGGAGTTTTTAAAATAAGCCAAAACTTGACATTTTATCAAAAGTATGCTATAATTATATATCGCTTAAGTGAGCGATGAGGCACATTGAAATATGTGGAAAATAGCCCTAAGATGGGAAAGGCAATGTTTGCCTCTTCTTTCTGATGGCTTGGGCAGTTTAAGGGGGTATTATGAGAAACTTGGCAATTGCAATAATGATATTGTTTTCCGGCGCTGTGTCTGCTGACAGTCTCATTCCCGAGATCAAGCTTGGCACTGATGCCACACTGAAAATCTCCGGGTGGGGGCAGATCGTTGCCGCCGAGGAAATGTACGGCGGCCTCGAGACTGACCTGGCCGGGCTTCGCATCAACGCCGATCTGAACTGGAATGACTGGGAGTTTTTTACCCAAGTCAATCTCACCACCGACGGCGAGGAGATCGACTCGGACTGGCTATACCAGGCCTGGGTCGGACACAACATCAGTGAGCACTGGAAGTTGCGCGTCGGACGAATTTTCGTGTCCGGTGGCAATATCACTCCGTGCGCATATGATATACGCACAGTGAAGTACCCGGCAGGGATAACTTTCTGCCCGTATGCTACAGGTGCTCAGTTTGAGGGTCTACTACTCAAAGGGTTAACCTTGATCACGGAAGTGACAGGTAAATCTGGAGTCGCCTTCAACGCCGATGACACCTTCGAGCGAGCCGAGTTTGGGCTCATGCTTAAGCAGGAATTCGGAGAGAGCGGGAAGCCGGGATATGGATATTTGGCCGGCTACGGTCAGCTCTGCAAGGACTTTCAGCGCTACGGCGCCGAGGGTTTCTGGCAACCGATCTCGCGACTCACTCTGATGGGCGCACTCTGCTATACGAAATATGAGTACGACCAGACGAGTGACGAAATCGGCGGCTACGCCTTAGTCGCCTACCGACTCCTACCTTGGTTCGAACTTCACGGCCAGATCGACCGATTTGAATGCCTGGAGAAAACCTGGGGGGACGTGGAATCTTCCAAGGACGAGACCGGCAAGGTCAACATCGACTATGTCGAATATTGCTCGGATGAAACCGAGCTGACGACGTTAACCATCGGCGCGAAGCTAATGGAACCCACCGATGCTTTCTCGGTCACCGTCGATTGGGAGAAACCCATCGGTGATGATTCGGAGGAGGATCGGTTCCTCCTGAAGGCCCAGGTCAAGTTCTAACTGACCTGAGCCCAAAAGGACACATGCTGAAAAGCCTCTGTGTCCTCTTTTTTTTCAAAATTTATTTTTTATCTGCAGACAATATTGCTAATACCATCATCTTTTCTACTTGCTCAATAGTTAATCCTACTTCTTTTTCATTAAATATCCTTTTTCCTTCTTCGCTAATATGACAGTTATTCCATGTTATATTTTTAAAACCAGCTAAAGTCAAAGCATTAAAATAAGCGTCCTTACTCCAATAATAATTTATAAACTCCGTAACTTCATTATTTATAATATTATGAAGAGTAACTTTTATTTGTGATCCATTGATTATTTCATTCCCGATTATGTTCGTAGAAAAATTTATAAACGGATGATATTCTTGAACCGGGTGGTCAGGGTTTTGATTAATAAGAACTAAACGTCCGCCTAACTTAAGATTTTTTGAAATATTTAACGCATAATTATTTAATTCACTTTCAGTTTTTGCATAATGCAAAATCATAGCTCCGATGATAAGATCATAATTTCCTTTATTTATTAACGACATACATCCCACATCTCCATAAATATATTCAATTCCCAAAGTAGATAATTTTTCTTTTTGCTTTGCAATATCTAACATAAACTTTGAATTATCAACTCCAGTCACTATAGCCCCATTTTTTGCTAAAAGTCTCGAGCTTCGTCCATCACCGCAACCTATATCTAAAACCCTTAATCCAGAAATATTTCCAATTTTTTTCAGCCATGAAGGATATAATATATACTTACGATGGAACATTTCCTCCATTCCCTTATCAGTGTAACCACTTGAAACCTTATCGTTATATTGATACATATTATTTTAACAAATCTAAAAATTCTTTTTCATCAATAATCTTAATACCCAATTCTTTTGCCTTTTTATATTTAGAGCCGGGACTATCTCCGGCCACTACATAACTGGTTTTTGAGCTTACTGATGAAGAAACATCTCCACCCAATTCCCGTATTTTTTCCTTAGCTTCATCGCGAGAAAAATTCTCTAATTCTCCGGTCAAAACAAAAGTCATGCCCTTTAATTTCCCTTCAGCCTTTTTCTCTTGCTTAGAAATCGTTACTCCGACATCCTTTAACTTCTGAACAAATTTTTTGTTCAAATCATTTCCAAACCATTCATAAATGCTTTGAGCAACCTTTGGTCCGATACCTTCAATGTTTGATAGTTCATTTACGGTTGCTTTCATAATTTTATCCAAACTTCCAAATTCCTCTGCCAAAGTCAAAGCCATCTCCTCCCCCACATGCCGAATTCCCAAAGCGTAAATAAATTTTCCTAAAGTAATTTTCTTTGCACCATCAATCGCCTTAACCAAATTATCCGCTGATTTTTCAGCAAATCGCTCCAGTGGCAATAAATCCTCTTCTTTAAGTAAAAAAATATCTCCGGCATCCTTGACCAATCCTTCAGCTTGCAATAAATCCAAAATCTTTGGGCCAAGTCCAACAATGTCATAAGCTTTGCGCGAAACAAAATGATAAAGCTCTTCTTTTTGTATTGCAAAGCATTTTTTATTTGAACAATAATAGGCGACTTCGCCTTCTTTTTGAATAACATCAGATCCGCAAATCGGACATTGCAAAGGCATTTTAAATTTGCGCTCTTTACCTGTTCGAAGCTTTGGCAAAGTTTCAACAATATCTGGAATAATATCCCCTGCCTTTTGAAGCACTACCGTATCGCCAATTCTAACATCCAAACGATCAATTTCATCTTGATTATGAAGCGTTGCGCGCTTAACAATACTGCCTGCGAGCGCGACTGGACGCAAATGAGCCACTGGCGTCAAAGCTCCAGTCCTGCCGACTTGCACTGAAATATCTTCAATAATTGTCGTAACTTGCTGAGCTGGAAATTTGTATGCCGCAGCCCATCTGACATGCTTAGCTGTCCTGCCCAGTCTTTCCTGATACTCCAAATTATTAACCTTAATTACAATACCATCAATTTCATAAGGTAATTTATGCCGATTCTTTTCCCAATAATCAAAGAATTTAAAAGCATCTTTGATGTTTGCAACTTTTTCATAATGCGAATTAACTTTAAAACCTAGTTTTTTTAAATTATCCAAAATATCTCCCTGAGTTTTGAATCCAAAATTTTGATAAGTGAAGTCAGAATAAATAAAACTGTCTAAATCGCGATTAGCGGCAATCTGCGGATCAAGCTGTCTAATAGTCCCTGCAGCGGCATTTCTGGGATTAGCAAAAATCTGAGCGCTTTTTTCGATCTGCTCTTTATTTATTTTTTCAAAACTTTTTTTTGGCATATAAACTTCACCGCCAACTTCAATATTAATATCTTTTTTGAGTTTAAGCGGTACGCTTCCGATTGTTTTTATTGTATGAGTTACAACTTCTCCAACAAAACCATCACCTCTTGTCACCGCCCGAACCAAAAAACCTTTTTCATAAATCAAAGACATATTCAAACCGTCAATTTTCAATTCACAAATATATTCAATATCTTTATCCAAACTTAAATTCAAAAACTTTTTCACGCGCTTATCAAAATCTTCAACATCTTCCAAATTAAAAATGTCGTCCAATGAATACTTGGGTATTTTATGCTTGTATTTTCCAAATTTGCCCAATGCCTTTCCTCCTACTCTTTGCGTCGGTGAATCTGAAGTTATAAACTCAGGAAACTGTTTCTCTAAATCTTCCAATTCATCCTTAAGCGAATCCCTAACTGCATCCGTAACAAAAGGCTTATCCAAAACATAATAAGCATAGTCAATTTCTGCCAATTGCTTTTTTAATTTTAGAATTCTATTTTCTGCTTCTTGTTTTGTCATTATATTATCTCTTTGTTATGTCCTCTTCAGAAAACAATACAAAGCTAAAAATATTTGAAATAATTGTACGAGGAGGCAAATAAGCTATAATGCGCTGAGTAGCATTGCCGTGCTTGCCTTCTGAAATTAATGTTATATTATTAATTGACGTGGTTGTATAATTTCTAGTCTCATCGCATTTTCCATCATAACCCATGACTGTTAAATTATCAATGAAGCCGTCAGCTGATCCCAAAGCTTTTACCTCAACCACATAATCGCTTACGGATGGAATATCAACAAAATCAAAACAATTTTTTGTTGTCGTGGTAATGAATATTTCATTTAAATCAGTCTTAAAAACATTGTCAGCCGCTTCCGGCTTTAGACGAGTAAAGGAGATCTGCATCCTGGTCGGATTATCTATGCTTTTATTCCAATAGACATCAACGCTTTTTGTTAAATTCTGCCCGCTTTCCCGACCGAGAAAAAACATTTTAACGCCTTGGCCATTTTTAATCCTTTGCCTGAAGAAAGTCGCTTCAAAATCAGATGATGAGGCAACGGTCCAGACTGAACTTGATTCAATCAGACTTTGCGTCGTTGAGACATTACTAACAGAATTTATATTATCTTGTTTGCGCAGTAAAAAAAGATTTTTTTCCAGCCCGGCATCAGCTGCAAAATAAGCAACCATTGAATTATCGATGGAAGCGGACTGTCGAATGTCCGAAATAATAACAACGCCAAACCCTATGGCAATAGACATTAGGACGGACATTACTATTAAGGTTAAAACCAGAATTACGCCTTCTTTATTTTGTAATGGATTATTTTTCATCTTTTATAAAACTTGCTTGAAATTGTTGTTTGTATAATTAATTCCTTGGCATATTTACCTGCCGGCTTATTCTTTAATTTCATATAGATTGTCGCCCGAGGCTGAACATTAGAAATAGGGACATTAGAAAAAGGGTCTTTTGATGGCAGAATAAAAAATTTCAACTCTTCGATCTCCACATTAGGAGAATTAAGACTATCGGCAAAGCCGTCTTGAGAATAAATTAAATTTTTTGTGTTTGGATCATAATATATTGAAACTATGCTGTCATACTCATCCGGAAAAAAATTAATGGACGAGGTGGGATTTTGTCCGGGATAAATAGGAATAATTTCCCGGCCCCTGACTTCTTTGGCGATTTTTTCTACAATATATCTGCCGTCGTTTTGAAGCTTTTGATAATTTGCCGTTTGTTGCTCTAAATTTATGGCATTAACAAAAGTAGACATAATTATCACCGAAGCAACGGCAAAAATTGCCACCGCCATAAGCATTTCAATCAAAGTAAATCCTTTTTTATTGTTTATTATAATCATCGCCAATTAAATAATTGATCTTCAATAACTATTTTTCTAGGCTTTTCATTAACTTTCCAATCAACCTGGCAAATTACGCTTATTCCGATTTTAGTATAATCAGCGCCAAAAGCGGAATCACAACCACCGTCAGCCAGCTTGAAATCTTGATCAGCGCATTGTTGCCTGATTTTATTTTCGTCCGTTTCGCCATCATCTTTATTACTATTACAACAAATATTTTTAATTGTTATCAATCTGCTATAACCGCTAAATCGAGAACCAGACTCATGCACGAAAAAACCTAAATCATTTATATATAGCTTCGATTTATCCGCCTCAGCTGGAAAGGCTATGGTCTTTAATTTTACCAAGCCGTCATAATCCGGATTTGGGGATGAAAATAGTTCATCAATTGTATAATATCCCGGAACCAGACTATGATCCCAGGCCCATAAATTATTTAATTCATCTAATTGATTTTCATCTCTATGAAGCCAATTCGAATCTCTAATATTTTTTACCGCTTCAATTCCCTCCCTGGACAAATTAGCCCCAATCACCCTGGCCTTTGCTTCCTGTTCTCCATTGAAATTAGACATGAACAATGTCCACACGGCAAATAAGCCAACTACAATAACTGCAATAGCTATAATCAATTCTATTAAGCCCTGCCCCTGATTGTTTATTAAAACTTTTTTCATTTACTCACAATTAACAACATCCACCCGTCCCGATATTGAACTAATATCCACGCACTTTGCTAGGGCTTCATTGCTTATATTTTGTATTTTAACGGTTGTAGTTCGCACGCTTGTTGCATCATTATTAATAAAAATCCTTGCCTGTCCTCGCGGAGTGTCAAATTCAATTTTAAGGTTAGAAATATTTTTAATTATACTATTCTTTAAAGGCAACTCTTCAATTTCAACCATTGAGCCGTCATAACCGAGTGCCCCCAAAACAAAGATGGGCTCCCCATTATTTAGCGCGTTTGATTTTATAACAAATTTTTCAAAACTCTTGCCGTCAATAGACTGACCGGACAAGGCCAATGTTTGAGTTTTTTTAATTGCATCTTCAAGCAATGATGCATCCAGCTTTAAATCCCTATAGTGCTGATCCTTTCTAAAATTAACCAGCATCACTGAAGATAAAATGGAAAATATAGCAATTGCAATCAGTATTTCAATTATTGTAAAGCCTTTTTTATTATAAATTGCCATATTAAAAAATATTGCCTAAATAAAAGTTTATCAAATTATCCCCCCAAAATACCGCCACCAAGGTTGCTACCAATAAAAATGTACCGAAGGCAACCTGGGAATTCATTTTTTTCTTTAAAAAAATAATCAGAAAAATAGAAATAACTGCTCCCCCAACATAAGCGATCAACAAAGCTAAAAGCGTTCTTTCCCAGCCAAGCAAAACTCCCATGAGAATTCCGAGTCGGATATCTCCTCCCCCAATCCACCTACCTTTTGATATGACAAATTGGAAAAGAAAAAAACCGCCAGCGATCAAAGCGCCGATAAGGAGCGTCAAAATTGGAACCCCCAAAAATAAATTTAAAATTAAAATTAAAATAATTGCAGGAATTGAAAATCTATCAGGTATGATCTGCCAACGATAATCATAAACAAAAATTAAAATTGCAAAAGCAATAAAAATTAAATTCCGCAAAAGCAATAAAAAATCTCCCGCCTGATCAAGCCAAATTATTCCAGCCAAAAGAAACAGAATGGCCGTAATAAATTCCACGGCCGGATATTGCCATGAAATCTTATTCCGGCAATATCGGCATTTACCGCCTAAAAATAAAAAACTTATTATTGGAATAAGATCAAAAGAGGCTAATTTTTTCTTGCACTTAGGGCAATAGGATCTGCCCCAGACAATATTTTCATTATTTTTAGTCCGTAAAATTATGACATTCAAAAAACTTCCGATCAAGGAGCCAAAAATAAATAAAAAAATATAAAAAGGGATTTCCATTAAGTTCAATGAGAGTTATTTTATAACACCCTCCTTGCCGTAAATATGTCCGCCAGGATTTAGTCCGCCCATTTTGGTTTCTAGCGTAAATCCCAACTGAAAATCAGATTCTGACAAATTGTAGACAATATATTTAAATTCTCCACTGTTTAGGGGGTCAGCTATTCCCAAAAAGTTAATATCGCCGCCAGCAGAACAACTGGAAAGATCTGAATTATTTAAACAGCCTGGCAACTCATAAGTATTATTTTTAAAAAAATTAGCGGTTAGCTTGCCCTGGATCACTTTTAGATCAGCCAACCTTTCATAATCCCTGGCTTTTGCCACCATTATAGAATTAAACCAAAATAAAAGTATCAGTGCTATTATCAAAAGCAAAATATAAACCGAAGCCTTAAATTTAGTCCTTTGAGTCATTTAAGTGGCCTTACATTTAGTCTGGCCCTCTTCAGGAACCGGAACAATCCCGCTAAAACCCGTGTGGTCGGCGCAAAAAACAAATGGGGTTTGAGCGCAAAGATTAGCATAAGTAATGTACGTTTCTCCATTAACGTCATCAATAAACATTGCATATTGACCGGAAGCCATATTACTGCAAATGGGGGGTTTAAACCTTGCCGGGATTACACATCCTGTATAAGTTCCACCATTATCATCAAAACACATATACATTGTCGTTCTAATGTTTGCTATATCGCTTTTTATTTGGGCATCATAAGCTTTTTCTCTTGCCCCATTTAAAGACAACATGCCAAAGGTGGATAATATGCCAATTATACTAATTACCACTAAGAGCTCTATTAAGGTAAAGCCCTTTTTATTATTAAGCGGCTCTAGGTTTGTAGATTTCATAATTAATCTTAGAAGTTATTTTTTTTAATTATACCACATTTTTTAATAAACAAAAAACTCCCAAGATAGGGAGTTTTGTAGCGTAAGATGCTAAAAAAATTAATATACAGGACAGGCAGTGTCTCCAGCCGTAATGTCAGTTGAAGTAGCGAGTCCGCGCTTACCAGTACTGTCAACACACCAAGAAAAAGTATCGTCCGTACAAAGCTCATGATAAGCAGCAAAAGCATCTGTTGACGAATTTACTATATAAGCAGGCTGAACAGCAACGCAAGGTGGCGCCCCTAAAGCAGCTAGGGCTTCTGCGGCCCAAGTGCCAGTACTGTAATCTGTGGCATCTGCATAATGTGTTTCCGCAGCGGTTGCGATCTGATTTAAATCAGATTTGATTTTTGCATCATTTGCTTTATTTCTAGCACCACTAAGAGACACTACAGCTAAGGTAGATAATATGCCAATAATGGCAATTACCACCAATAATTCAATTAAGGTAAATCCTTTGTTATTCATATCAATATTTTATTTTTTTA
>Ga0172379_10000814_pt1 | contig 72620 bp, 138 predicted proteins | sample GrowelOW334metaG_FD_119756 | JGI IMG/M metagenome (GOLD analysis project Ga0172379, IMG submission 119756) | Groundwater microbial communities from an aquifer near a municipal landfill in Southern Ontario, Canada - Groundwater well OW334 metaG | ecosystem: Environmental > Aquatic > Deep...
CCTTGGGGTTTTTCATCGTCGTAAATAAAATCCTCGTGTTCCTTCAAAAATTTCACATAGTCAGAAGCACTCGCCGCATGAAGAGTAATATACAGTGTGGTTTCACGATTATTGCTAGAATTACCCCACATGATGACCAGATGGAGATTGGGGTTGACTTGAATCAAAGTGTGCATCCCGAGCAAAGCTGGTCCAGTCGGGAGGAACATGGTGTTATACACGTTATCTTTGTATTTGTCCAACAAATCCACCTTGTATGGAAGCATGGTAGAAAAAATGTGGAAATCACTTTTCTTACCATATTCAAAATATTTGATGTATTTCTCGATGGAAATATAAGGGTTATCCGTAAACAACCACGGTCTGGCTTTGAGAACGTTTACAGCACGTTTACCGTTTTCTAGGAATTCGTTCATGTGATAATCCATTTCAACCAAACGATACATTCTTTCCAATTTTTTCGTTTAGCATGTTTGTAACTGGTCAAAAATCCTGCCCACTTTCGCCATGACCACATTGCCAATTTGTTTTTGGATGCCCTAAAAAATAACCAAATATAGATTTCATCAAACAACTTGGTCATGGTAAATGTTTTCCTTCTCCGTTACATCTATCGCACCGTGATGTAGAACTACGAGTTCCAAAATTTTCAGTAATGTTGCCTCTGCCGTGACATTCTTTACAGGCAATTTTTGATTGTTCGACTTTCAACTCTCGTTTAAGTTGTTCGTTTTCCAACTTAAGCGGATTGGGAATACAATCGTGTCCGAACGCCATACCATATTGGTCGTGAGAAATCTCAACGCATTTGGTAATGGTTTCAATTTGATCAGGTGTCGCCGTTAAACCTGCTTCATCCAAAGCGGCTTCAATGCTTTCTTTCCAATAGTTCATGGGTAAAGAGGGAGTTCACCAACCAAGTGTTCAAGGTCTTCCTTCAATCCGAAAACGTAAGCACAGGTCTTTTCTTTGCGGTGAATCAGAATCTTGGATGGGTCAGTTTTCGACACTTCTTTGAAGACGCCTTTAATGTAAGGTGTGAGTTCAACCGAAATGGATACGACATAATCGGGATCAACCACCCAACCTTGAGGAATTACACGGCTCTTGAGAATCTTTTCAATTTGGGTCTTGTTGGCTGACAGAACGATTGCGGTGCCAAAACCCTGTGGGGTTTGTCGTTGCCACTCCTTTACGTCGTTATGGGTACCCCATGCGTGAATGAAAGCGTTGGAGGCATGAGAAGCTTGAGCCGCTGCCCTCCCTACCGATAGACTCGGTAAATCATTTCTCATGAGAATATACAGTCTATAATCTTTCATATTTTTTGAATAGTTCTTCCACATCGAATACAGACATCATGAACGTAGGTTGTAGTCATGGAATTCATAACACGAAATCCATTCATTATTTCTGAAATTTCATCTTCGTCTATGTAAGATGTTTCCTTGATATACATCTGAATCGCTTCACATGCTTCTTTGAAGGCGATGTCAGGAGTAGTATCGGTTTCACTGAATCTCGGTTGAAATTTGTGACCGAAGATTCTTCCAAAAATTCCATGACATTTATCATCGTTCATATTAATATGAAAGTATTAATTTTCTATGAATTAATTTGGCTTTCGCCAAACACAAATAACAAGGTTTTCCGTTATCATGATCAAAACTATCAGCATAGAAAGACCGACCAAGACCATGACATTCTTTACAGTTTTTTCTTGGTTTCATGGTTTTCATATTTCAACACTATATCACTTCGATTCGGGTTTGTCAAACCAAAAAAAATCCAGTTCGAAATCGTAAAAATGAGTACAATTAAAAAATTTGGAATACGCACGGATGTAAGTCTTCCCATCCTTTAGTTTGAATGGTTTTCCTTGGAATTCATACTGAGGCCACTTTCCCTTAATTTCAGTTGATACGTGAATGTTCATTGTTGTGGAGGCGTCGGCATTGGTTTTAACGCACAGTGAAATGAAAATGAATAATCGCCGGGCCGATGAAGATAGGCAATAATACAGAAATGTTTTGCCAAATCCTCAAACACTTCATTAATCATCTGAATCTCCGTGTATTGACCGTAATGACACATGTAACTCTTCTTGGTTTCTTGACTGATGAAACCGCATGTTGGTCGGTTAGGCTCATTACATACCATTGACACGGAAAATATGCCGACGCCGGAATGAAGAATTTTGGCAATCTGTTCGTAGTAATGCCTTCGTTGTTTTATGGAAAGGTGTTGAAAGACATTAGTGGATACGACCAACCCGAACTTTTCATTCATCACTTCGGGTGGCAAGGTGGAATCACCATCAACCAAAGGTAATACGCCGGGAACTTTGGGATAAACATCCACTCCGTAATACTTCAACTTGGTTTCCTTCTCCACAAATTCTTTCAACATACCATATCCGGCTCCAATGTCTAACAGTGGCATATTGGGAACGTCTCGAAACATCATTATGTTGTTTACCATTCCAAGTTGACAGGCCAAACAGAAGTTTTTACGGTTGACTTCGGCTATCGGAACATCGGGCGTGGCATTGAAGCCGATGGCATCCTTGGCCAGTTGAGGATTCTTTTCAATCCACTCCCAAAATGACGCACTGTTAATGGCGTCGGGTGACATCAAATCAATTTCGGATTGTGGAACTCCACCGGTTCTACTATCCCGTGCCCGTTTGTATTCGACATATGATGGAATGTCTTTGATGTTGTAAGTTCCTTCAATGACTTCGGTGAAATCTTCAAGTGTAGTAATCATAAAATATTTTCTGTAGTATTTATCATTTTTAATTTGAATTTATGATATGCTTCTGAACACCACGGATATAATTCTTCAAATATCTTAAACATAGATTGTGCATATTGTCTAATTTCCCATTGAGCGTGTTCATCTAATCGGAGTGAAAAGAAGTGCATTAAATTATGCAAATCCCACTGACTATAAATTTCGGTGTATAGATTTTGAGGTAATACCATGCGAGCCATTTCTCGGGCCACACCCATGCTCAAGAGCAATCTGTATTTGTCGAAGGCTTCATCGTTCCACTGTTGTAAATTGAATGAAAGGGCGTGATGGTTTAACTCAGCCGTTTCCACACTTCCCTGTTTGTTCTTGATGTCTTGTTTACGCCACTTGGTAGGAATGTAAAACTCTTCTTTCATTTCGGAATATCTCGCCGAAACTTGATTAAGTCGTTGGGTTCTATGTCTTACCATTTGACCCTGTACAAACAACGGCAATCTAATATTGAAAGTTATTACACATTGTTCAAATGGGCTAGTATGTCTCATCTTATACAAGTAAAACAACAATTTTTTGTCTTGTTCTTCACCCTTACTTGGTGATTTGTAGGAAAGACGAGCTGCTTCACAAATACGTGAATCAGTGCCCATCCAATCTATAAGTCTTACAAATCCGTGGTCTAAAACCGGAATAGTCCACCCTATTAACTTTTCTTGTTTATTAGTTTCCATAAATTCAACCACGTTCTTTTTTTGATATGTCTGAAATTGTAATCCATCCACATTTAATTAGGAAACGAGAAAATTTCTGTTCCATCCATTCCATCTGATTGTGCGTCACTCATACTTTGGAATCATTGTTATTAACTTCTCTTTATCTTCGGTGAACTTCCATGCTGGTTTGGAAACCCAACGGGTTCTTATTGCTGGGTTGCTATTAGATGTTCCATAAAATTCAAAATCATTCATTTCTGAAATTGGTGCCTGATATTGTTCTTTAACAATTATGCGACCATTCTTTTTTGCTTGGTCATATTCTGACCAATTGACATTATGTTTTTGAAACATCATTTCTTGCATTTCAAACGTTGATTTATTTTGAAGTTCCTTGTGAGAGAATAACGATTGAGCCACCATAGACACACTGTTACGAGCCGCATCTTGTCCACGCCAAATGAAGTAATTCATCACTTCGGTATGGTCGGGAATGGTGAATACACGAGCGTCAAAGTATGCCAGAGGTATGGATAATACATCACTACCCCACAAATGAGTGCGACCTTCCACATCCCTATGTTCCTCTGAAAATCTATACAAACGACTCTTATTAAATTCCGCTGTAATGATTGAGGATGCTACAGACACCATTTTCTGAATGTTCCCATCGAACCACGCATCGGTGTTGGGTGTAGCGAAATCCGTCAATAACAATGAGATTTCATCGGATTGAGTGTAAGCGAATTGAACACCTTGAATGTGAGGCAACATCGCAATGATAGCCGCATCCATATCTTTAATCAATCCATCATCAAATGGTTTTTGTAATCTACGAGTGTAGGTATGAAAACTTTTTCCGTCTAAGCGAATTATAGTGTACGTTCGTCTAGGAATGAAGTATCTTGTTCTATCTTCATACTGATTTTTAATCCGTTCTCCAAGATCATCTTTCATATTTTGACAAATGTTGGGGCAATTACTTCCGAGGGATAGAAGAAGGCGGTTGAATCATCTTCCATCGTAAAAAAATCAAACAAGACACTTTTAACTTCCCGTGTGCCTGTGTAAACCACACGTTGTTTCTTACCGAGTTGATCGGTGTAAATGAATACGTCATCTTTTGTCATTTTAATCTCACAATTTCGATTGTTGGAAACGCATCAGTCATTTGATTGAATTGTCGTTTGGTCAGTGGACTAATGGCAATTGGATAACACAATTTGTTCATGCCGGCCAAGTAATGTGTGGGGTCGCCATTGGTCAACAAAACTCGTTTGATAATATTACAGTTTCTTGTTATTGGAATATAAGTGACAAGTGAATACATAATTTAATCTTTCAAGAACATGACAGTGTTAAGACTTACTATGACTTCGTTATTACTGCCTGCACCTTCAACCCTCAATACCGCAAAATATCCGGAGCCATCAGCAAAGTCGCCGTAAGGTGGCCAGATTTCTTCCCTTACCAAAGGATAGACAGCAATCTTATTGTTAAGGATGGCAACAACGTTCTTACACCTTGCTTTTTTTGTTTTTGTTTTCATATTGTAAAGAATTCCACCGAGGGTTCTTTTTTTTCTTTGTTATATGGAATACCTTCCAAATATTCAATAATGACCATGCCGTGGCAAAGTTCGGGAACGCACCAACATCCAAGAACATGACCTTTCAAAGAATGTATTCTATCACGAAACTTGGCATCTGTCAATATTCGTTTGTAGAACCATTCACGATACTTTTCAATGACTTGAATGCGGTCGCCGTCAACTCCAATCTTAAAAGGATTTCCAAATATACTTGTGCGGTCAATTATTGTGTGACACGTTCCAAGATTATGAAGGTTTGTGAGGGTAGTTAACATTCTTTCAATATTGAGTCGTATTTTCCATATGAGCCGTTACAAATTGGACACAACATAAACCCATTAACACATATCAATGATTGTTTTTTAATACAACATGGCCATTTTAGACAAAATTCTGGCATTGGAGTAAAAATTTCATCCCCATCTTCTTCATCTTGAACAAAATTATCAATTGGATTTTGGATGGTCTTTACGCTGTTCATTCAAGTATTGAGTTTTGTAATCCTTTACAACCTTCGACCACACCTTACCATTTTTTGAAGCGACATTCAAGGCGTAAGTTTTGACTTCATCGGGAATGGTCTTACAGGTTCGGATGCGATTCAAATGGAAGTCTCGGCACTGTAACAACAAGGTTTCCAACATTCCCATATCATATTTGAAACGTGAATGACACGACGCCAACAGAAACAAACAGCGGTTCATTTCACAGAGATACTTACCCAGCTTGCGAGTCAGGCGAGGGTATTTCTCTGTCACTATCTTGGCCAGTGTGACGGCTGCCGGAGAATTTCCATAGGTGAATGTGTCCATAAATCATGCGTGTTCTTGGCTTCCTCGTTTACATTCATGTGCTTCAAACGTATCTTCTCCTGATTCCAAAATATATTCTCGACAAACATCCAAACATTCAGGATGCCAACGGTGATCTTGGAACTCTCCGTCATATTTGCTAACTTCATGAACGTGTTTTTCTCCAATTTTAATTCTCTCTACACACCACATACAAGAATATTGTTTTCTAGCAACGGGTGTAGTTTCGGATAATAATTGATAACTCATAACAAGTTTTGATGTTGACAGATTAACTTACAATATTCAAAAAGTTTTTCGGTTGAAAATTCCATTTTCATTTTGTTAATGTCTTTATGAACCCATTGAACATTTCCTTCGGCGTATCCTCTGGAAGAATTTATTCTATCCAATGAGGCGTTGCCATCATTTCCTCCTGAAAATTTGGAAAACCACAATGCTAATCCTGTTAATGCACATCTTTTATTTTGATTAATAAATAATTTCCAAATGTATTCTTTAGTTATTGAAAATTCTAAATTTCTAATCTTGGCTCCGTGTTCTATAGTTCTAAAAAATGTTCCGGAAAATTCTCCAAAACCAGTCCAACAAGGATGTTTACTACCAGTTTGAAATTGTTCACATCCACACGATTTTATATTTTCATTTACCAAATGTGATTGTCTTACTTTCGTCTCATTGCCACAGTCGCATTTACATAACCAATATCTATCATGACAAATTTTATCTGTTTTTGATAACAATTTTATTACTGTTAATTTATTAAATGTTTTTCCAATCAAATCAACACCCCCAAGACATCCACACGATTTTGTATAACCCATCAAAAGATTATAACCTGTTATAATTTTTTCGTTGCCGCAGTCGCATTTACATAACCAATGTCTTTTTCCCCATTTATTTTTTTGACTTCTACACAAAACGGTCAACTTTCCAAATTTTTGTTTTAATAAATCTTTTACACTCATATATTCAATCTCTTTTTCTAATAATAAATAGAGTGGAGATTTATATGAACCTAATATTATTTCATCTTTTCAGACCATTCTTGGAACGCCATTTCACTAACTTTTTTAACTATTTCAGATTTTTTAGCCGCATATGTTCCTGCTGAAGTAAAGGAATTAAATTCCATAAGCCAAAATGACTTTCATTTCGACCTCAACGTGTCTTGAATATCCAAAATGTTATCCCAAATAGCAACCAATAAGCAAATGACTATCCAATTGAAATAGGTCATAGTTATCACGGGAAATAACCACCCACCAATCAATATCATTGGTAACATGATGAACAACATTATCCAAAAATGTTTTCCCGGAACAAAAAACAACAGAAATTTTTTCATAGTTTGATTTGAGAATCTGCGATGTAAATATGCGTAAACGGATATCCACCGAGGGCAGTATCCAATTCAACAATCACCACAGGGCCGATTTTTCCACAAACCTTGCCTGTGAGATTAACGACCTTTTCGCTTAGGTCGAATGTTACTTGGTCGCCTTGTTTTACTTCTTTCATGTTGTTTCTTTCGTTTTGTTGGTTTCGCTCTTGGTTTCAAAATTCCGGGAGGTCGTTTCTTATAGGCTACCACCTTGGCTTTCCAAATATTATTGTTCCAAGATTCACATTCTTGGATTGACATTTTCTTTGAACGATAAATTTCCGGGTGTGTCCACCACTTGTTTTTTGGCCAATTTCCTTCAAGTCGATGAATAACGAGTTTGTAATACATGTTAATCCCTTAGATTTTTCCAATGGTCAATAAATTGTTGGACAAGAATCTTATCACGTCTCGGTTCACCACGAACATCATTCCACAGACATTCTAAAATGATTCCACTAATGTCATCCGCATGTTCAACTCCGTAATTTTGTTTGAACCATTTGACCAAATGGGTTTCCTCATCCCAGAGACTCCATGCGTTACGAATTGACATACCGTCACTAAAATGATATTGAGTAGAAACGGACATGGGCCGATTTATTTCTCGAAGGTCTTCTTCGGTCAACGACTCTTTCAAGAATTTAATCGCTTCATCGAGATTCGACGGAACAACATCTTCGAGTAAATTCATTTCATGGCTCCAGTAAATCCCATTTTGTCGTTGTAGTCCGCACTCGAAACTTTTGTCGTCATCATGTCGGTTAATGTTTTGACGGCTTCATCAAATGGTTTCTCAAAACAACATACGGAAATAACCAACTCAGCACAAGCGGCGAAGGAGAAACCTTCAGTTGACTCCAACCATTTTTCCATTTCCGAATCCGTAACTTTGAGTTTCTTTTGGAAATATACCTTCCGAACTTCCTTGCCCGGCATTCCAATTTTAATAACTCGGTCAAAACGTCTCGGCCTTGCCACCAATCGTTTATCCAACTTTTCAGGATAATTAGTTGTAGCAATATTAAGAACACGGTCAATCTGATTTTCACCATCCAGCAAAGTTAAAATTTCATCCTCACCATGTTCATCAATAATGGCGTCAATATCTTCAAATAAGCATACAACGGGTCGGTCGGGTTCAACCTTACGAAAGAGGGATAAACCATCATTGAATACCGATGGGTGAGTGTTACATAGGAATACCAAACCGTCAGCATTCACAATATCGGCAATGATTTGTTGAACTAAACAAGTTTTACCTGAGCCTGCAGGACCGTGAAGTAAATAGCCACGACGATGTAGAAACCCGTGTTCCTTGAACTTCTTTCCTTTTTTCCAGAACGTTGTTATTTCGGCCAGAATCTTTTCCGAAAGACTATCGGGGAAACGGAGCAGTTCATCAATGTTAATAGTATTCTGAGTGAACATTAAACCGTGATACTGACTGACACTGACGCTGTAAACCCCACGGTCCAACATGGCAAAGGTATTGGAAACTGGCTTAAAAGTGTTTGGTCCACAATTAGCCCATTGAACTAAGGTTGTGGAATTGTGGTCTTTGTCTTTGGATGGACCGGGAGCTTCGACTGGAGAATCGGGTCTTGATTTGACTCGGGCACGATTGGAACGACTCGTGGAGTTACCAAAATCTTGAAGAGACATTTCATCATTCATAATACGAAGTTTACACCATCAAAGACCATTTGTAAAGAAAAAAATCAAAAAGATGAAACTGAATTATAGTTATCCTTCTCCGTAGATTTCTTCAATTTCTACCCACTCATGATCGTCACCCATTGTTAGTTCTCTAACCCGATTGTCTTTGATATCACTCGGATATACGAGCTGGTCACGGTTACTATCGGGAGACAAATGAACACTTCCATGATACTTCAATCTCACTCGCAACCGTTTTTCGGCTGGAATGAGTTTAAGGTTTATTTCGTCAATGTCTTCCCAACGTTTTGTTTGTGAATTCCACACTCCGCCCAACGCTTTCAACTTGTCTTTGATGTGAAAAGTTGTTTTCTTGAAACGACCGTATGAATTTTCAACAATCGTGTACTTTCCGTTGGGTTGGCGGATAGCTCCAAACATAATCAAAAAAGTTTCTTTTTCCAAAACGATTCTATGTAACCGCCTGCATTCTTGTTCATCTTTTCTTTAATCAATTGTTGTTTATATTTTTTAGGGTCGTCTTTTTGCCGTTTCTTGTCTAACTCAAGACGTTCCTTTCTTTCCTTTTCATTGATGCCTCGAGCATCAACCGAAGCATAGTAACCTGTAAAGAAATACGAGTAAAGATCGCCTTCCTCCTTGGAGTTGAACGGAGATTCCATTGGACGGTGTAACGCATGAGTCCACATTCCCGTGAGACATGCCATGTAATTGGCAGTCAACATACTGCCTTTTTCAAAAAGTTGTTTAGTTCTGTCTGCGTAGTTAGTCAAGAACTGATTGACCAATTCCGTCTTGTTACCTTTGTTGTTCATATTATCTGTTAGTTTTGACCTGATATTCGAGAGCTGTGATACGGTCGTTCAAAGGTTTAATAGCCTTTTGAATCTCGGTCTGAACTTGGTCTTGGTAGGACATTTTGTAATTCCACCAACGACTGATTCTCCAACCCGTGTAAGGAACTGTCACCAAGAAAACGATGATGAAAACTCCGAAGAGTATTGTTTTGACATTCTTCATACTATTGCCTTTCCTTTGAAGTGAATACACTGAACAACGTTCTGTTTGACTGTCGGTTTCCGTTTATTCCTTGGTTGTCTGTTCATAAATGTTTTGTAGTTCTCAGTGGGTTCGCCATATCTATCCCACCAATTAGGTCTGTTCCGTTGTTTCCGTTGGAAGTCTGACGGCGGGCCTTTTCGTTCGGTGGCTCCTGTGCTGACACCACAACCACACCCACAAATGAATTGGTCAACCACTTCATCAGTTTTCTCTCGGTTGATGCGAGCACGCACTTTCGTGAAATCTCTACGAGCCTCGGCCATTTGACCTTGAGAAAGAAAGTATCGTTTGTCGCCGCCTTGGCCTCCAAGACGTTTTCCATCCAATCGTTTGAATTTTTTGGTGTCGTGTTTTTTCATACATTGTCCAGTTGTAAACTAATTTGATACTTCACCTTGTCAGGGATGGCTTCCCACGTCCAAGTTGAAAACTTTTTGTTAAGAATTGTGTCGGCTAATTGCCAACGATGGCCCAATAGGGCTTTACGGAAATCTTTGAGTTTATCATACTCTTCCTCGCCGGAAATCCATTCTTCATTGAAATACGTTTTGATTTCTGCGTCGGTAAGGGGAGTGCGATAAAATTGGATGGCTCGGATAAGTTCTGATTCGGCATCTTCAAGAGACGAAAACTCTCCGCCGAATGTTTCGTTACCCATTATTTTGAATGGACTCTGCCACCCGAAATTTTCAGTGCCGACTTTCCAAACATCCAAGACATGCCAAATTGAAAAAGTCACAGAAACGTTGGAATCAAGGTTTGATGTCAACGAATACTTCGTGGTCGTAACCAAATCTTTGAGGTTGATTTTCATGTGGCAGTATCATACCACATGATTTTATAGAAGTCAAGTATTGATTCGGTTGTAGAACGGATGTTTATCCACCATTTCTTTCATGGCGTTGACCGTCTCAACTGTTCTTTCCATTATTGAAGTCTGCTTGTAACCACACGTAGGACAAATGAATCCGTCTTTGGTTGGCACTAACTCACGGTCAAGAATGACCACCTGTTTCCAGTTGTCACCTTCCCAACTCTTGAAGTCAAGTGGTTCTTCTATCAACTCGCCTGATTCAGTTTTGAGGAACCGGGTGCCGAGTTTATCCCGACAGTAACCACACGTATAAGGATGAAACATGACGCCGGTTTGATGCCACTTTAGGGCTTCAATCAGTTCGTCACTCCACGGTAAATTATTTGCTGTGGCGGTCATTGTTTGGGGGTTGTTGTCTTGGTGGACTTTGATGTGGCGGCCCCGGCGGTCTTACATCATGTCTCGAAGGTTGATCGGAAGGAGGATTGTGATGCGGCATTGGATGAACAATTACAGGTGGACAATATGGCCGGTGATAATATGGACGATACACCGGATATGGATACATGTAAACGGGATAGGAATTGTAATAAACAGGAAACGGGTCGTATGTTACCGATGTTGATACATAACCTTCGGTTGCACAACTGACCAACAGAACTAGGCCGGCGAGGGTGGAAATAATTGGAATAAGTTTCTTCATAAACATAAATAGTTTTCAATTAACAGAATTTCACATAAATTCATAGTAGGTTGCGGTATAGGTTTTCTTGATTACTTCGTGTGGTTGATAGATGCCGGGTGTTTGATATTTGGAAAGCGGATGACCATTCAGAAACTCAATCCCAAAAAGTTTATCCCCGTCTTGGAAAATTTCCATTGTTTCAAGATTTCCACATTCGTCGTAACGATGTTCAGCCGTATCCACATGTTTGTGGGATTTCATCCATGTTTTGAGTTCTTCAAGAGTCATATTTGAAAATTATCTGTTTTCTCCACAAGGTCTTTTACCAACATTTGTGCGTCTTGTCCGTCACAAGGATTCCAATCATGGTCAACGTGTGTAGGAATTTCGTGATACTCACATCCATCGCCTTCTGAATAGAATGTTTCACAAAATACTTCGCCTTGTTCCAAATGAACAACAGGCCGTGAACCATCTTCCGAACGGAAATCCCCAGCCGATGTATGGTTGGCACACACCCGTTTCCACCGACACTCTGTTTCTTCACAAATCATTGCCCCATAGTTCTTTATGTCAGCATTGATTTTCTTTTTTTGTCTTTCCATATTTTTCCTTTAACATATTCTATCACATGGCGAGTCGAAGTCAACAAAAAACTAAATCCTTGACATTCTGAAAAAGTTGTGTATAGTTATACGTCATGAATATCATAGTTGAAATTCGAGCAGCCGAAGGCGGAAACGACGCAAAGTCCCTCGTCATCGAGCAATCTAAAATTTATTCAAAGGTCTGTTCCAAAAACGGGCTGTGAATGAATGTTTTGGATTGTTGCTCAGGTTTCACACTTCTAAAGATTTCTGGCAACAATCCCCTTTTAATTTTCAATAATGAGGCTGGCGGACACCGGTGGCAGAGAACACCCCCGAACGAACGAAACGGCCGAGTTCATACTAGCACCATCACGGTTTCTGTTTTTGTAGAACCAAAGCCGATGGAATTCATTCTTTCCGAAAAAGATTTAGAAATAAAGACTTGTCGTGGGGCGGGTAATGGTGGTCAAAATAGAAATAAATTGGAAACTACTGTTATTGTAACCCATATACCTACAAAGACTACTGTAAGATGTGAAAGCGAACGGTCACAATATCAAAATCGTCAGATTGCTATTGATTTGTTGAGAACTAAATTGTATAACAATCAGAATTATAAAATGATGAATGATATTAACGGAGTGAGAAAACAACAAATTGGTAGTGGTATGAGAGGGGATAAACGGAGAACAATAGCATGTCAAAGAAATTCCGTGGTTGACCACATTACTAATAAGAAATGGACTCTTGACCAATACTATTCTGGCAAATGGTAAAAATCGCTTGACACTTTCAAATTCTCTGATATAGTTATTGGTGTAATAGGCAGGTGTAGCACAATGGTAGTGCGAAAGATTTCCAATCTTTTGATGAGAGTTCGATTCTCTCCACCTGCTCCAGTTTCAATTTTAAGGCGAGATTAGTTTAGTGGCAGAACAGGAGATTGCCAATTTCCGGGCGGGGTTCGATTACCCATTTCGATCCAACTTTTCAAGTATTTGATTTTTGGATATTAACCCATCTTGTTCTTCTCCGTGACAATTACGACATAAAAGAGCACACTTTTTCAATTCTGCTAACACTATGTCGTTATCCTTTTTCCACATATTTGATATGATGAATTCTTTTTCGTCTCCATCAACATGATGAAAATCCAAAGACCTCAATTTGTTGTTGACATTTCTCGCTCATCTGATATAGTTATTGTCAGTTGATTGAAATGCTCCTGTAGCTTAATTGGTAGAGCGCACGGTTTATACCCGTGATAAGCATTAGATTGATGCACGATATCGGTTCGATTCCGGTCAGGAGTACCAATTTCAGTTCGTATGAATGAAATCATCATACATGAAGTCAATGTTATTTGTAACAGTGATTTCAACTGTGAATGGTGTAATTGTAGTTTGGTTGACCACCTGCTCGGTTGGATATGTCCTGAATGTAAAAAAGTTACCGAATGTGAATAACCTATGAAAAAATTATTGTTCAGTTTGATGGTCGTGTGCTTGGCAATCAATATGGCTCAAGAAGAAACTTCCAAGGAAATCTTTGACAAATCGTGTGTGAAGTGTCATGGGGTTGATGGCAAAGGCGACACCAAAATGGGGAAGAAACTCGGCGTGAAGGATTATACCGATGCCAAGGTGCAGGCGGAAATGAAAGATGACACCGCATTCAAAGCCATCAAAGAAGGCATCAAGAAGGCATCAAGAAGGATGAACGAACTTTGATGAAACCAGCCGAAGGTTTGTCTGATACGGAAATGAAGGCGTTGGTCACTTACGTTCGTACATTTAAGAAATAACCCCTACGCAGTTGGGTAGGGTGAATGGTGGGATAGACGGGCACTCGGTAAGAGTCACTAATAAAATTTCCTGACTCTCCCCACTCAGAACAGAGAATGAATTTATGCTACAGTGGCGTAACGGCAGCCGCGGCGGTCTTAAGAACCGTTCTCTTCGGAGGTGTGGGTTCGATTCCCACCTGTAGCACCATCTTCTATGGCCTCATGAACCATTGAGTATGTCCTTGATATGGTTTCTTCTTCGTGGTATTCTTCTTCACCTATGAATAAACAACTCCAATCTGACATTGCGGATAACCCCAAAGATGACAATGTTGATTTCGATGTTGACTTCGGCCTGATTGGTGGTATAATGCCGATGATGAAAATTCAATTGAAAAATTGGTCGTTTACGGCGAACGGTGATGATGGTTACAAAGCACCTGAACAATTGATTCCGTGTCTCCAAGGCAATGTTTACGGCCATCCAAATCCAAAACATCACGATGGCAAGTTCATCGTAACTTCAAAACTGATTGGCAAACGGAATGGGTTGGCGATAACTCAATCTGGCAGTGAATATGAACTCGGTGACGTTGATCCCAACTACGAGAAAGCATTTCCGAACGCCAAGGATCGATTGTTTACTCAATTGAAAGATGTATGATCGAAGAAAATCAACGTCTAATTATAGCGGAATATTGTGGTTGGAAAAACTTAATGTTTCGGGGTATTTTTGAACCAAAACACGAAGACTGGATTGGGGAACATGAAAGTTGTATTCCGCCTAACATGACGGGAAAATGGACTGGTCCATTACCAAATTATACAAAAGACCTTAATGCTATGAATCAAGCAGAAATGAACTTGCCAAATGAAGAGATAAAACGTCTCTATGTAAGCAATCTTGTTTCTTTAATGAAAGAAGGAGAATTTACGGTAATGGCACCCAGTTATTTACGATCTGAGGCATTTGTAAAAACAATTGGAAAATGGGAATGATTATTATGATGTGGAATAGAGACGACGCATTAATTCTAATGCCTAAACTTGAGGCAATAGCGAAGTTCATGGGGTATCATGTGGCCTTGGGTGGTAGTGTTATGTATAACGGTGAATCCAAAAAGGATTTGGATGTTATTGTTTATCCACACAAAAATATCGACCCACATCGGCCCCAACCAACGATGTTATTGGAAATGTTTACTTACCATAAACTTATTGACAACTACACGGATATCGCTCAGACCGAAGGCATGGATAGAGTGGTGTATTGTGGTTGTTACCACTTGGATACAGCCAAACGTATTGATTTCTTTTTCGTATGAAACCCAAAACCGAAGAACAATTGAAACGGGAAATTCGTCATCTCAAGATAGAATTAAAGAATCGTGATACGGAAACCCGACGACTTGAAAAAGCAAATTATCAATTAAAAAATGATTTAGATTTTGCTAAACATGACCTTAACACAAATGAAAGATTGATCAAATATTTACGAAAACAAAAAATATGAAAAAACTACTCGAAATAAAAGTGTTGAACCAGACAACCGGACAAATGTATCGCTTATTGGGATTTCATACCAGCGGGGACGACCGTGGCGGTATCCACATCAAAGGTTTCACTCTTCACGATATCAGTAATCGCCAAGTTTTGGTGGTGAATGATGTCATGGAAATGAAGAAATATTCCCTCGTCATTGAATGACATCTACGACACCAAAATCAATGGAGTGCCGTTGTATTTACTATTGTTCGTCAAACCTTCAAAGGAGAATGGAAGAGAAATATGAAAGTGCTTGAAAAAGGAAGACCACAAAAGGGTTGGGCTAAGGAATTTGTCTGTTCCGGTAAAGGAAACAACGACGGTGGTTGTGGAGCAAAATTGCTTGTAGAATTTGATGACCTGTTTCGGACATTCCACACCGATTACGGTGGTGGCAAAGATGTGTTCGTCACGTTCAAATGTATGGACTGTGGAGTGTTGACTGACATTGACCCCAAACATTGGCCAAGCACTACGGACATGCCCGACAAAGACCTTTGGGAACGTCGTGAAATCGCAAAGTCGGTCGGAGTGTTACATGGATGAATGCGATGAGTTTCTTTGGGAATGTCAAGATTGTCACGATTTGTTTGACCTTGAACAGATGGTGATTACTTACACAGGCCACAATCTTTGTCAAAAGTGTTACAAACTAGACTTGACTTTTTTCACGGATTCGGTATAGTTATTGATGACTTCTTTTGTGCTGATAAGGTGTAATTGGAATTTGCATACTTGTTTCCTAAACAATGTGGTTGTGGGTTCAAGTCCCACTATCAGCACCATTTTTTATTGGGCCGTGAAACACGGTCACAACAAAATCAACATCAGTTAAAGTTCAAACTTCAACTGTTCCGAATACACTTTCGCTCCACCACAGGTACAATTTTTCCAACCAACATTATTTGAATGGTCTGAATGACCGCTGACTTTTACTTTGTGAACTATGCAAGTATGCCAACGGTGGCCTTTTTCACATTCACTATCACCACGGAAACAACGACACATTGTAACGGCTGGTGATTCACATTCAGGACACTTGTTGTTCATATTATTCTGGTTTTCGTGTTAATACTTTACACGATTCAAAAATTTCAAATGCTTTTTTACAACTCTCATCAAATCTAACATTTTCCACAGTTTTCAAAAATACCACTTCCTTTATTCCAGCCTGAACTATTGATAACGCACAATTTGAACATGGAGATAATGGAGTTACATATAATGTTGAACCATCTATTTTTATTCCTTCTCTACAAGCATTAAAAATAACATTTTCTTCAGCATGAACGGTCCACAAATATTTTTCAGGACGGTCGTATCGAGACGTGTCATTATCGTTGACCCCTCTAGGGAATCCATTATATCCTGTGGCTACAATAGTTTTATCTTTAACTATTATTGCGCCGACTTTTGTTGATGGGTCTTTGGAACGAGTTGCAACTAATTCGGCAATGTCTAAAAAATATGAATCCCAACTTTTTCTGGAAGAAAATTTCATCAAATATGATAAACAAGAACGAAATAAACTTTGATTGTCTTTCAATGTTCCCAATGTTCTGTTACAACGATGACAAAGCAATCCTCTTATTTCTCCCGTCGTATGATTATGGTCAACACAAAGTCTGTTGTTTTTACTATCAGTATTTCCACATATAGCACAAACATTTCCCTGTTGTTTTAACAATTGATTGTATCTGGTTTCATCAATACCATATTCTCGACGTAAACGATTTTTGTGTTGTTTTAACTTGTATTTATCTTTCAAATGATATTTAGCGTTTCTAGCATTTTCGTTGTGTTCTTCACGAAGACACTTGGAACATCGTGGATTTTTTGTGGATTTTTTTAACTTAAAAATCGTTCCACATTTACACGTATATTCAGTTTCTTTGTTTGGTGTTCTATTCACAGGCAACCATATTATCATTTCCCATCGAAAGGTCAACATATTATAGACTTGACGAAACGACTCATTTAGCACACATTGTTTCAATGTTAAAGCCAAGCCTTTGTTGTATATCTATTCAATTACAGAATGAGGGATTCAAAGCCTCTACGATGACCCGTAAACGGTTTTTGATGCTCGAACGCAAAGATGCTTTACAAACAGTTATTGACCGTACCAAGTCAAACCTACGCACCATTCATCGCAGTATTCAGTTGTGTGCTGATCGTGGTTGGAATTACCGAATCGGTTCTGATATCATACCGCTCGCCACCTTGCCTGAGTTTATGGCTGACGATGGCGTTCAGAAAGTCTTGGCTGATCCAGCCGTTAGTCGTTGGTGTGACGATATTCTTAAGTTAATTCTACTCACCGACGTTCGTTGTAGTATGCACCCCGACCAATTCGTTGTTCCGGCTTCCGCTAACAAGGATACTGTTATCAAGGCTATTCACGATTTGGAATTCCATGCTCTAATGATGGATAGATTTGGATTGCCTAAATCTCATTATTCCCCAATCAACATTCACATGAACTGTTTCAAAGGTAACACCAGAGAAATTTCCTTTCGGTTTCTGAAACAATTTGAAAAATTATCTCCAAACATCCAATCACGTTTGGTTCTTGAAAATGAGGACAAACTGAATAGTTGGTCAGTCAATTCTCTCATTAAACATTTTGGTGGAATGGAAATACCTATCACTTACGATAATTTACATCACAAGTGTAACCCTGACGGTCTTGATGCTCATACGGCGATGACAAAATGTATGGATACTTGGCCCACAAACACCCATCCTTTGTTTCACTTTTCCGACAGTATTCCGGCTTACAAAAATCTCCGTGCTCACGCTGACTATGTTTCCAATATTCCTTCCGAATATCGTGCGTTGGGTAAACTTGTTGACCTTGATTTTGAATTCAAAATGAAAGATTTGGCCATTGAACGATTTCAGAAAGAGATTGACATCGTGTAAAAAAATGGTATGATTCACCGATGAATAAACTGTATTCTCATACCTGTGTTCGTTGCGGAAAAGTAAAAACTTACACCACAAAATCTCATTGGGAGAACCTTGCTAAAAGAACCGACTGCGTTTTTTGTAAAGGGATTCCCGATGAATCTTTGTCCCGTTTGGTTAATGACCACTGTTTTGTTTTACACTGTAAACGTTGTCATGAATTTTCGGAATATGTGAGTAAACAAGGTTTGGTTATGGCGGCTCGGGCTCAACGGCCTGATTGTGTTAAATGTCATGGGATACCTGACGCCACGTTACATCTTTTTATCTCAAAAAAAATTCTTGCTAGAATCTGTCCAAAGTGTCAATCTCTTGTAGAACATTCGACCAAGCCTGTTCTGAAAGCGGCGATTCGGGCTAACTACCAATGTCATTTGTGTGCGATGAAGGAAACAGGAGAATCAAACCATCGTCTATTGCGGGCACAATGGACTCCTATCATTGGTTATGAAAACTACATTTACAAGACCTTGGAAATGGTGCGTAATCATTGGGAAACGTTAAACGAAACTGAACGTCAAGATATTCTCAACAAAACTTCCAGACAAAGGTATTACAAAACTTCGCCAGAAAGCAACGACCCTTTAGGGAGTTGATGAATGGCGAAAATAGTTGACATCTTTCGTAGTTCTGTTAATATGTATGGTAGATAGAAGTCATACACCTAATGAATATAGAAGATACAACGAAGAAGTACAAGAGTGATGGGACTATAGTGTATTCGTGTCAATACCATGTCATCTTCACGCCCAAGTATCGTAGGAAAGTTTTGACTAATGGTGTTGACTCTCGTTTGAAGGAACTTGTAAAAGAGAAACAAGAAGAATACAAATACAATATCCTTGAAATGGAAGTGATGCCCGACCATGTTCACCTACTCATTGACTCCAACCCAAAGGTAGGCATCTTCACTCAAATTAACAAAATCAAAGGCTACACCAGTCGGACACTCAGACAGGAGTTCCCTTGGTTGAGAAGTCGTTTGCCTTGTCTTTGGACTCGTTCAAAATTCATCTCCACATGTGGAGCCGTATCGCTGGAAGTTGTAAAGAAATACATTCAAGACCAAAAACATGTCTAAGTTGACCTACAAAGTAAAACATGGTGTTGACCTTTCTGTTGAGTTAAAGAAAGCCAAAGACATTGCTTTGTTCGCAATTAAGAGACGGAAACTTTCTTCCAAGGATGTAAAGCAATTCGGCTTGAAATCAATGTTGGCTAATCAGGTTCTTAGGAAGTATGCCCGTAATTGGAAATGTAAACAAATACGAAGAGTCAAATTGACTGTTCCAAACCAAGGAATAACTTTCAAAAACAATTCCGTTTGGGTGCCTTCGCTGAAACTCACACTTCCTTTTGACAAGACCGTTGAGAAAATCAATCAAATAGAGTTGGATGACACCTATGCCTACATTTGTTGTTCAATCAAAGACGAACCACAATACAAAGAGTGTAACTACATTGGAATTGACCTAAATGCTACGGGTCACATTGCCGTTGCTTCCATTGACAATAAGATATTGAAAATGGGAAAAGAAGCACCACACATCCGTAGAGTGTATCAATCCATTCGTAAACAAGCACAAAAGAAGGGTGCCTACAAATTTGTCAAGAAACTCAAGAACCGAGAAAGCAGAAAGGTAAAAGAAATCAATCACAGAATTAGTCGTAAGATTGTGGATATTGCCAAACAAAAGAATTATGCTATCAAGATGGAAAAACTTGAAGGCATTAGAAAGAAGAGACAAGGAAAGAAAGTAAACGGAATCAAATCCAATTGGTCGTTCTATCAACTCCAGCAGTTTGTAGAATACAAGGCCAAGTTGCTTGGTGTGCCGGTGTTCTATATTGCTCCCGCCTATACATCTCAAAAATGTAGCCGGTGTGGACTAATAGGAGATAGACAAAAGAAGGTGTTCAAATGTAAATGTGGACACAATGACCACGCAGACGCAAACGCAGCATTCAATATAGGTAAGTCGTCTATAATGCGTGGAAATTTCAACCAAGAAAGAGATTGGTTGAAGAGCACCACTGATAGTGCTCAAGCGGAAATGACAACGAATGTTGTGTCAACCGCAGAACCCATTGCCCTTTAGGGCATGGAGTAAGTCAGTATTGGGGGCATTTGAGACGGAAGAATCGAACAACAGGACATCGTTTGTGTCGAGCAATCATGGCTGAAAAATATAGTGGTGACAACCATTGGGTAAGACGGCCCGAGGTTTACATCAAAATTTTGAAATCCTGTGAGAAATATAAAGGTGACGGTCATTGGTTTCGGAACAAACGAAAAGACTTGACAACCCCCCAACCTGTGATATAATAACCCCATGATTATCCAAAACGCCATTATGATTGTTGAAGATTGGCCGGAAGTTTCTTTTCTGGTTTCTTCACACGTTCACGATTTCAAGACCCATACGTTTCACAACGGAATGAGTGTCAGCGTTGACGGAGGCCATGATTATATCCGTCGTTGTTATCCTCCAAAACTTGCTGGTTATGGCACGAAATATATGGAATTCAACCTCGATGACACAGAACCGTTCCATACCATAAAACACAGACTTTTGTGGGGAACTCGTGGTCTTGATGGCCATCAACCGTTGAAGTGGGTTCGCTTGATGGATTGTACCTCTGACCATCTCCAAGCCATTTTGGATTATCCCTATCCGACCAATAAACGACTGTCATCACTTTACAAGAAAGTCATCAAAGATATTTTAGCCAAGGATAAACATGTTATGTATAAATCAAATATTTGCAAAAGGAAAGTGGCATGGATAACTCCAAAATTTTATATTCACAAGGCATTTCGGCCCAAACATCAGTTCATGAATCCAACGCTTTGTGTTGCGAATCTCAGTGACCAAGACTCACACCGTCTGTCTCGCATCCGGTGGACAAATGTAACGTGTCCAGCATGTTTGAGTAAACGAATCCACAACGATTTCTGAAATGGCGAAATATAAAAAGTATGACACTTGACAATAAAAGAAATGGGTGATATGTTTTTATTGTAAGTTAAACATATGTATGGGTGTCAGTGGTAAGTCGATTAAGATGACGAACCTCCCGACATATCGTAAAATAACCGAGATACAATAAGGATTGATTTATGAAAGATATAAAATCTGTTGATTCCGTTGGTGTTATTGTTGGAAGATGGCAAGTTCCTGACCTCCACGATGCCCACAAAGAACTGATTCAAGAAGTTCTTAACAAACACCCAAGAGTTATTGTTTTTGTTGGTCTTGCTCCCGACTCGTGTAAGTGTACCCACAACAACCCCTTGGATTTCGCCGCTCGCAAGGCCATGATTGAAGAAGCGTTCCCGCGTGTTGAAGTCCTCTACATCAAAGATATTGGTAACAATGAATTGTGGAGTAAAGAACTTGATCGCCAAATTTCCCGTAACGTCCTCAATGAGAAAAAAGATAACATTGTTCTCTATGGCGGGCGTGATAGTTTCATTTTCCACTACAAGGGAATTCATCCTACCCAAGAATTGGTGCCTGGCCGTTTCATTTCCGGTAAGGAAATTCGTAAGAATGTCGGCGTAACAACCAAGCGGACAAAAGAATTTAGGGAGGGCGTCATTTGGGCGGTAGAAAATCGGTGGCCTTCGGTTCTTCCAACAGTTGATATCGCTCCAATTGATACGGAGAAGGACCGAGTGTTACTGTGTCGGAAACCAAATCAAACGAAGTTCCGTTTCGTGGGTGGTTTTGCTAGTCCTGACTCTGATAATTTTGAAGTGGATGCCGCTCGTGAATTATTGGAAGAAACCCATTTGGTAGGTGCCAATTTCCGTTACCTTTGTAGCGCTCGCATTGACGACTGGCGTTTCCGAAACGAACGTGACAAAATTAAAACTACTTTCTTCATCTGTGAATACATGGGCGGAGTCCCGCAAGCCGATGACGATATTGCAGAAGTCAAGTGGTTTGACTTGGAGACTTTGACAGAAAACGATTTGGTGGAAGAACATAAAGTATTGTTTCTTACACTAAAAGAGAAGGTGATAGACCCGCTAGGTAAAGCTACCGCTGGTGTATGTGCCTGAAAACAACAAACAACAAAAAAACACAAAATGAAAAAAACACATTTAGTTTCCATAGATTGCCAGAATGACTTCTGTGATAAAAAAGGTGCTTTGTTCGTGGGTGGTGCTGACCAAGATGCTGTTCGGCTTGCTACCTTCATTACGAAGAACCAAAACCGCCTAACCGAAATCCACTGTACGTTGGATTCTCACGACCCAATCCATATTGCCCATCCGCAGTTTTGGGTGAACTCCAAGGGGTCACAACCGGCTCCATTCACGCTCATCACGGCAGATGACGTGAAGAACGGTGTGTGGAGAGCCTTCAATCCTCAACTCCAAGTTCGTGCCCAAGCCTACGTGGAAACCTTGGCCAAGAACAAGCGTTACGTGTTGGTCATTTGGCCGCCACACTGCTTGATTGGTTCGTGGGGCGCCGGTGTCGTTCCGGCTGTTCACGTCGCTTTGACCGAGTGGGCGACGAAGAGTTTCAACCGGGTCAATTGGGTTACGAAGGGTAGTAACTTCATGACTGAACACTATTCTGCCGTTCAGGCCGACGTGCCGGATGACCAAGACCCCAGCACGAAAATCAACACTGGCTTCATTGACATGTTGGTTGACGCAGACGAAATCCTTATCACGGGTGAGGCTCTATCACATTGTTTGGCCAATACTGTTCAAGATTTGGCTAATAATTTCGGAGACGATAACATTAAGAAATTAGTTCTTTTAACTGACACAACTTCAAGTGTGACCGGTTTCGAAAAATTAGGAACCGATTTTGTAATAAATATGACAAAACGTGGTATGAGAACCACTACAACAGCCGATTATTAACAAATTCTTCATACTTCAACCTTTTTCTGGATAATCCTAAAGATTGTCCAGAATAAAGGTATGAAAGAAATTTTTTGATGTGTTCTTTACCATAAAAATAAACATACGAAGATTGATGTCCTAGTTTATCTTTTTTGCGTCGAATTAAACCGGGAGTTTTTTGAATTATTTTTTGAATGAATTGAATCGTATCATTCCAATTTTGATTATGACTACCCGTGAAAGATACACAACTTCCAGATTTTCCATTAGAAAAACATCCATCTCCGTCAAAATAACCACGAAAAAAATAATGCCGTAATGAAATTGGAATTTTTGATAATATTTTAGATGGACTAGACACACTTTTTATTGAATAATCATTATCAACCAAAAACTGATGTAGTGTATAATCATGAATATGAAACATAAATTGACCGTTTCGTTTTGTGACATGAACATTAAATGGAATATGTTTTAACAAAACATCATGTAACTCTTTACCATCTTTTTGTTGAACAGAAATAACGATGCCATTTTTTCTTTTAGTGATATGTCCATCCGCCCAAATAAATCCGAGGATATAGGCCATTTCCGGAGATTTAATGTTAAGAAATGGAATCATATTAACTTTTTGTGGAGACTTATCCAGTTTCCATTGATCGGAATTTTTTCTAAAAAGTCCCAACGAATAGGCTTTTTTCTCAACATATGGAGAATTCCTATTCAAATGTTCCGCACATTTTTTTACTCCAAATTGTATAAAATTCTTTTTAAGGAAATTGATTTCGTCAGTAGTAAATTTTTTATGTTTCATATATCGGATATGGTGTTACAGTTACAATGAATACATAGAAGACAGAAACAGAAAACAGTTGACTTTTTTCACTGTTATGATAGAATTACGTTACGATAGATAACAACCAAAAAAGAAAGAATAAACTATGAGCCTTCTAAATACAGGACTTGATACACTCAAGGCTGGAAGCAACTACAAATTCAGTGCGACCAAAATTAAAAATCTTGGTGCGAGCGAATACACCCTCGCAACGATAGTGGTGGACACAAGTTCGTCTGTCACGGACTTCGCTGCTCAGTTGGAACAAACGGTCAAGACAGTGTTCAAGGCGTGTGACAAGTCACCCCGCCGAGACAATCTGTTGCTCCGTCTGACTCAGTTCAATGACCAATTGGCTGAGATTCACGGGTTCAAACAACTCGGCGCCATCAAAGAAGATGACTACAACGGTGTCCTCAATGTCGGTGGTATGACGGCATTGTTTGACGCAATGGATGAATCCATTACCGCAACGGCCACTTATGGTAAGCAGTTGACCAGTCAGGACTACTTCTGTAATGCTATTATTTTCGTAATTACAGATGGACAAAGCAACCGGGGGTCAATTATGATTCCCGATACGATTGCTAAGTCGGTGGCGAATGCTCGTAAAGCAGAAAATCTTCAGTCGATTCTTGTTATTCTAGTTGGTGTAACCAATGATGATAACAATCTTGATGCTTATCTCCAAGATGTCAAGGACAAGGCTGGCGTCAGCCAATACGTTTCAATCGGTAAAGCGACTCCGGGTAAACTGGCCAAGTTGGCTGAATTCGTGAGTCAGAGTATTAGTAGCACCAGCACCGCATTGGGTTCGGGTACTCCAAGTCAACCGATTAACTCGTTTAAGTTCTAAACTAAAACGGGGTTGGCCCGTAAGGGCCAACTCCAAAATAAAATGAAAATGCATCATCATTTATGGATATACAATCGACCTCGTAAAGCAATAAACTATCCGTGGGGAAGGGTTAAAATTAGACATTGTATATGTGGTGAACATCAACAATGGTTTAGGGGAAGTTGGATACAATTCTCATCCTAAAAAATCAAGAACTAAACTATTTGGCGGTGTCATTGGAGAGAGGAACGAAAACTAAGACCGTAAGCCCACGGGTTAAATAACAAGAACCGTCAGTGACACTACCACCAACTTTCAAAAATATGACAAGACTAACGGAAGATAAAAGACCAATCAAATCCATATCATCCGATGAAGGACGTTATACGTTAAAAATTGGTCAAGATGGCATCACTAAAATTGAAGTGTATGAAGAAATGGGTCAAATGACATATATCCCTTGGATAGCCATTTGGAAAGGAGACGTTCTCTCTATACGAATGGATGTTCAAGGAAAATCGATTGAATATTTATGAACGTAGATAACGATTTCCAAATTGGATGTTCACACGTAGTTTGTGAAGACTACTCCCTCTCCGGTATGAGTGAGAATGATATGGGTGCCTTCATCATTGTGAGCGACGGCTGTTCCGCTTCTGGAGACGTGGATTTCGGAGCACGCCTCTTAGCTATGGCCGCACGGGAAACATGGGTCAAGATGAACTCCAATTTGTTTCACACCAAAAAGACCGACGTTGACTATCTTGATTTCGGAAGTCAAGTCATTCAACGAGCCAACGTCGTTCCACCATTGTTTCCATCGTTAGACTCCGGTGTGTTGGATGCCACGTTGTTAATGGCATGGGTTGATTCAGGTGTAATGAAAATGGTCATGTATGGAGACGGCGTGTTTCTTCATAAGACCAAGGATGGAATACATGCCATTCATGTGTCATTCACCAACAACGCTCCGTCATATTTGTCATACCTTCTTGACAAAAACCGGCAAGCCGGATACATCGCAATGGGTGGTAAGAAAGAAGTCACCAACTGTATGATTGTTGACGGAAAAGTTGTCACATCCAACACGACTGCGGTTTCTCCATTTGAACCTACCACGTTTGAATCTGCTGTTGGGCCGGGCGATGTCATTGCTCTGTGTTCGGATGGTATCAATTCCTTCCGCACGGCAGGCTTCACTAACATTGAATGGATGGATTTGCTTGAGGATTACATCGGTTACAAGAATTTTGACGGCGTGTTTGTTAAACGAAGAATGGCAGCCTTCAAACGAAAATGTCTCAAAGAAGGCACGACTTTTTATGATGATATAAGTATTGCGAGCATAGTTGTATGAATTTCAAAATCAATGATAAAGTAAAATCTATTGCTCCCGGCGATGACAAACGATGGAGAGGTATAGTTGTTCAAGTTGGAGTTGGCCAAGTTAAAATACGCCGAGCTTCGGATAAGAAGGGCAAAGATGTCTTTTGGGTTTTAACAAATCACTTGGTCGTTGTATGAAACGAGAATTCCAATTTACAATCACGAATACTCTTTCTATTTCATTTGGGGTTGGTGTGGCTTTGTAATTGAATTTAGGTAATATGAAATCATCAATTGAACAACTAATCAAGCGAATAATGAAAGAAGTCAATATAGACCGAAATATTGACCACCTTTCAACATTAAAACAGGTTAACATTGAATCAAAATTGAAAACATTAAATTTTAGTGTTGATGATATGGAATATAAAGTTGAAATTAAAGATCAAATGTTTAATAATACTGTATTATCTATTTTTTCATTTGTTAATATGACGGCCAAGAAAAAACTCGTTAAAGGAAAAGATGAAGATTTATCCTTCTATTCGGATCGTTTGGCTCAAACAAAAACAGGTAAGACAGGAACGGGAAAACAAATGAGAATTTTCAACGAAATTTACAATGTTTTCATAAAATACATTGAAAAATTCAAACCTAAATATGTCGGTTATGAAGCCATAGAAACCAATCGTCAAAAATTGTATTTTACTTTGATGAAAAGAGCAGTAAAACAAACCAATCTCCGGTTTACACAATTAAAAGTTCATCCATTTACAGAAGAAAAATTAGACCCCATTGAATTTTATTTTGAAGTGATTTACTCATGAAAATTAGAATTGGAAATACAAAAGCCGTTATTGATTTATCTCCAAAAAGTTATTTGGGGGCAGGTGGTGAGGCTAGTGTTTACAAACATGCCGGTCAGGTCTTCAAAATGTATCATGAACCTACGAAGAAAATTATTCCGGCTCAGAAAATGAGAGAGTTGTCGGCCATCACCAATCCTCAAGTAGTATTGCCTAAAGAAATCATCTATGACGCCTCGACGGGTGAACCACTCGGTTACACGACCAAGTATGTTGATAACGCTGAACCATTATTGAAATTGTTTACTCGGACATTTAAACAAGACAACAACATCGATCCGAAAATGGTGGCGGATTTGGTCAAACAACTGCAATTGATAACAACGGATGTTCATAATGCTAAATGCCTTCTGGTTGACTTCAACGAGTTAAATGAATTGGTCAACGTTACACCACACAGCCTGACTCCGTGGTTCATTGATACCGATTCGTATGCCACTCCATCGTTCAAGGCTACCGCGATCATGGACAGCGTGAGAGATAGACGAGTTTCGACTTATGATAGTAACGGAGTTCTACATTATCATCCCGATGAAATGTCGGATTGGTATTCATGGGCCATTTTAACTTTTTGGTTATATTGTAATATTCACCCGTATAGGGGGAATCACCCCAAGTATCGGCCAAAAGATAAGAATAAACAAATGGATGACGGTATCAGTGTCTTTCATAAAGACGTGCGTGTTCCCCAATGTGTCAACCCATTCAACGTCATTCCAAAACGTCACTTGGATTGGTATCATTCGGTATTCATGAATGGCGAACGTAGTGTTCCACCGTTGGCCGATAGTAGTGTTCCGTTGTTGGTGCCAAACGCCATAATTACCATCAAGGGTAACGCTCGAATTGACGTGACTCAAGTTGGTTCATACTCTGAACCAATCTTGTATGTGACTCAGTTCTTTGGCCTCAATTATATTGTGACACACAAACACGTCTATCGGGATTCTATGCCAGTCATGGATATTGGAAAGGCCAAAAAGGTTTTGGTTGTCCCAAGTTCGGATGGAACGATGATTGCCGCGACATTGTTGGGAACAAAGGTTACGTTTAGCGAACTCCAAACCGGGAACGTCATTGGAACGATTTCTAGCACGGACATGTTTGTTAGAAACGGATTCATCTATACGATGACTAACGACCGTTTAACTGAAAATTCTTTCTCGACATTAGGAAACCGGGTCATTCATCGAATTGCCGAAGTGGAAAACATATCGGCCTATTCGGCGAAAGTGTATGAAGGATGTGTAATTCAGGATTTGTTGGGTAAACCATACCTCACTATAGCTTCACGTAAAGGAGCAGCGTTCTCGAAACACTTACCTCAACTTGATGGTTATCGTATCATTGAAGCGAAGTCTGACAAATGGGTGACGGTCATCGTTGGTGAAAAGAAAGGTCAATACGACCGGTTCATCATTGTGTTTACCAAGGATTACAGTTCGTTCGACATTCGTAAGGTTGAAGACGTTGCTTATGATACTATAAATTTTTGTGTAATGGATAACGGACTATGTGTATTATTGGCTTCACCAACTGAATTGGAACTCTTTGTGGACAACAGGAATGTTGAGGTACTATCCGACCCGCCGTTTGATGCGACGATGAAATTGTTCTCCACCCCGGACGGAATTTATTTCATAAATGATAACAGCATCCACAAAATTGCTAAGAAATGAAGCTAACTACAATTTTGAAATGTATCAGTAAAAGAACGTTGTTGAAGCGTGAGGTATGGAATGTGAATATCCGTCAAACTACCGCTTCAAGACACATTCGAGAACATGCTGATTTGGAAATGGCTATCCACAACGTTGATTTGAATACGTGTTCCGTATGTGGGTCGGTTTCTCATACAGGATTGATTGATGTTGCTCACATGAAAGCATCAAGTTCTTTTACAGATGATACTCCGTTAGGTGAAATCAATCACATTTTCAACTTGTTGACAATGTGTAAAACATGTCACCGTAAATTTGATTTGAAAAGACATGATAAAAGTTGGAGTGACCACCAACTTAAAGTTATTGAAGTGTTACGACAACACCAAGAAAGAATCAACTACATTTATGGAGATGTGAAATACAAATCTCCGGTTGACTTGGATTTGATGGTTAAATTCGCAAATTCTCCTTTTTATTACGAACCGTTTTTTGAAATTGGTGGCCCTCTCGTCATCAAACCTACCGGCGATTTGTATTCTGTTTCAGACTCGGCGTTGGAACGTTATAGACAACAGACGATGGAGGAAATGACGAACAATAACACCGTTAATGGTTCTCCATATTTTAACCAACGTCAGCACGCTAAATTTGAAGCGTATAGACATGGAATGTTTGACGATTACAGATGTCTCTTATGTACGGAAAAAATGGTGTGTGATTTATCACACGTCAACCGACTGTGTGATATTCCTCCAAACACCCCAATGGGGGTCGTCAACCATATTCATAATTTGGTTTGGTTGTGTCCAAATCACAATCATCTGTTGGATAATCCTCCGACGCAAAAAGTCGATGAACAATACAAAAAAGAATACGAGGGATTTCTTCACGGATTACAAACAAAGTTATTGGTTCATCGTAACAAATACAAACAAATTCCCATTCAAAATAGTTCTTTCTCTTTCAATGCTTTAAGTTTTAATAATTGGAAATTGATTTGTTCTTGACATTCTCTAAATCCATGTTAGTCTATTCATAATGAATCTAAATGAATTTCTTGCCAACGATAGTCTGAGGAACGCGTGGTTAGACGAGTCAGACATGAAAGTGTATGTTCGTCGTTCGGTTCGTTATCTTACCAATACTCCTGTTAAATGTTTGGATGTTGCCTCCATTGAAGTTGATGAAGACCATAGAGGCAACGGAGTATTTACTGCCTTTTTAAACCGATTTGAACAAGAAGCCAAGAAACTGAATCGTGTGGTATATGTTGAAAGTATCCTCGAACCACGACTTTACCAATTTTTGCTAACAAAGGGATACAAGGATGTTCCGGGCACCTGTGAAACGTCGCCGACCGTGTTCAAGATTATTACTTGACTTTTTATATCACTGTGATATATTGATGACATGAAAGATGAACCAAACTTATGTTTTGATAGTCAATGGTGATTGTAGTTGACTTTCTATATTTCATGTGATACCATACCTTCATGAAACTAAAAAAGGTTATCAGACTCAAGAAAATCGACCTATCCAAAATGGGTCAACAAGGTGGAAACAAGGAAGATTGTGACCATAAGGATATTTCTGTTGAGAAGACCTACATGGTTCAGTATGAAGATGAAACTCTTGTGGGAAATTTTGAACGTGAGTGGTATGGTTGGAATTTCAGCTGGTTCAATATGACGTATTGTTATCTTAAACTTGATTGTTTGGATGAAGTGTGGGAGGTATTACCATGAAAGTTAAAGACCCAATTATTACGAGTTTATTGGATAATGATCTGTACACGATAACGGTTGGTCAGGTCGCATTTCAGAAATTTCCCGATGCGACGGTGGAGTATTCTTTCATAAATCGTAACAACACCAAATTTACAGAACATTTTTTGGCGGAGTTGAAACATCAATTCAGTTTGATGAAACAATTGAAATTGACTTCCTATGAATTGGTGTGGTTGAAATCCCTTGATTATTTCACCGATGATTATTTAGCTTGGTTAAACAAATACCAATTTAACCCAAACGAACTCATCATTAAACTTGTTGATGGAGTTTTAACTATTACAGTCAAAGGCAGTTGGATGCGAACTATTATGTGGGAAGTTCCAATCCTCGCCCTCGTTTCCGAATTGTATTTCAAATTGGAAAGTAAACAAAAGATGGATGGGTGGATTGACCGAATTGCTCGCAAAGCTCAAAATTTAAGTTCAAACGGTTGTCTGTGGATTGACTTCGGTACACGACGCCGGTTTGATTTTGAAGTTCAACAAGAAGTGGTTCGTTCGATGAAATCTTACACAGGATTTCTCGGAACAAGTAATATGATGTTGGCTCAACAATATGAAATTCAACCTGTCGGAACTATGTCTCATCAAGGTCCAATGGCAATGATGGCGAAGTATGGTGTAAAAAACGCAAACAAACAATGGATGTCACATTGGATAGAGTGTTACAAGGATAAACTCTTGACCTATTTGCCGGATACTTTTACAACCGGAGTTTTCCTAAGAGATTTTGACAAAGAATCTGCTAAGGTTTGGAATTTACGTCAAGACAGTGGCGTTCCGTCGGAATGGATGGATACAGTTTTGGCCCATTATGAAAAATTGGGTGTTTCAACAAAGAATAAGAAGACATTTGTGTTTTCTGATGGGTTAACCGATGAAACTTACAAGAATCTTTCGTTGAAATATAGGAAGTATGCCACCATAGTAGGGGGGATTGGTACTTCCATATCTAATGATTGTGGACACACCCCACTTAACATTGTAGTGAAATTGACCCGGGCCAACTTCGGTCAGGGTTGGGTAGATGTTGTGAAGCTATCTGATAGTAAAGGTAAATACACCGGAAATCCGGAAGCCGTTAAATTGGTCAAACTCGAATTGGGAATTATATGAATGGATACTTAGGAGAATTTCCGGTGGATTTATCCACTACAAAATACAAAGGCTATACCCGTTCTGATTGGGCATTGGTGTTTATTGAAAAATACGGGCAGATTGATGGCAGATTTCTAAATTGAGTTACCAAAACGTTCAAAAATAATATGTCAAACTTCATTTACTACAAAAATTGGTTGGGTCGGGTCATTCAACATCATTCAGATGGTTCGTTAACAGTAGAGTTTAACTGTTACATTGAAAATGCTCCGTGTTATGTTTTGAGAGTATGGAAGGGCGAATGGAAAGATGCGGAGGCAAAAATATGACCAAAATCTCAACGAATCAAATTATCTGTGAACTCCGGGCCGAAATTAAGGCTTTGAAGAAGGAAAATGCCGAACTCAAGAAGAATCAGAAACCTCCGGCTGGTATTCTTCATATCATTTCTGACACGAATGCCGATGGTGATGTAATGGAAGATTTGACGGGTCGTATCATTTTCATACCCGGTGACAATTTCGGTGAGAAATATTACGGTCAGGAGAACACTTACACCATTGATTTCTACTGTGGTCCGGAAACCAAGGCTGGTTATCTGTTGGATTATAGTGACTGTGGTTTGTATGACCAATTGGAAAAACTTTTCAAGGAAAGTAATTTGGAAGTTTCCATCGGTGATGCCGAGAATTATCACTCAGCGTTTATCCCTGATGGTTCAACTGCGAATGACACTTGGGATGTTGTTAAGAGTATCCTTAAAAAAGCCGGTGCGGTTGAGAAAGGCAGGGAATGAAACCTGAAAATATAGTACTCGTTCGTCACGGTCAATCAGAAGGCAACATAAACCATGACATGTATGCTGACACTCCGGATTATACGTTACGGTTAACCCCTATGGGTAGAGAGCAGACTGCCGCGATTGGCAAAGAATTAGCCGATCTTCTTGGAGATACCACCGTTCAATTTTATGGTTCTCCATTTTGGAGAACTCGGGAAACTTACAAGGAGATTGCCAAGTTTTTTCCCAACTCAGGATATTACGAAGACCCACGGTTGCGTGAACAAGAATGGGGAAATTATAGAGAGTCGGAAGAAACCAAAAAAATCGAATCTGAACGTGAAGGTTACGGACATTTCTACTATCGTTTCCCCGATGGAGAATCATGTGCGGATGTTTATGATCGTGTGAGTACTTTTTTCAGCACGTTGCACCGTGACTTTGAGAAACCACATTTTCCAAAGAATGTCATCATTGTCAGTCATGGAATGACCATCCGGGTTTTCCTAATGAGATTCTTTCACTTATCCGTGGAGGCGTTTGAAGAAATGGCAAACCCAAGGAACTGTGAATACTTTGTTTTGAAATTGAATCGTGAAACGGGCAAGTATGCCTTGATCACGATGCCACGAAAACACGAAGTCAAACACGACTATCAGTTTAATTGGAATACCGCTTGACTTTTTATATTCGTGTGGTAGGATACTTACATGACAATACCTTGTATTGAAGTTAAATGTTCATGTGGTAACAAATGGATGATTGCCATGCCACCGTGGGAAGTTTCTTGGTCAACATGGACAGAAGGTGGATATTCAAATTGTCCGGTTTGTAAAAAATTGCCCGAGTCGTTTATTTGGGCAGGATTTCAACCAATTGGTGGAAAATAATATGAAGATGAAAACATTCATCAGTAACTCGGTGTTCTTGTCTGACGTTCCAAAGGAACACCGTTCGGCTAATGGCAATTGTCAATACGCAACGGTTGTAAGGGCGAAAACCAAGAAACGAGTGGCTGAATTACTTGAGTGTTCCTATGGAACACTTGTCAATTTTTATGGTTGCCACGAAGCCGGACCAAATCATATTGGAATTCCTCAAAAAGACGAAACAATTTACTACCGTGTCGAACACACCAAAACGGGGTTTGTCGGAGAGTGGTTTGAATACATAAAGAAATAATAAATGAAAATTTTTGAAACAAATTGTATTATCGTTATAGAAATGACTCGTTTGGAAAAACAAAGTTATTTTGATACATTTGGAGAATTTTATTGGAATGATACCGAAAATATTGTTTGTATTCCTCTCCAAAAAATGGAACGTGACGAAATTTCAAAACTAGAAACGTTTTTCTCTGGAATGAATTTCTCAAAAGCACAGTATTTGGTAATCGAATTATGAAAACAATTGATTGTAACCTTCTCGACGTTCAAGCCGATATCATCGGCCATTGCTGCAATTGCCAAAACACAATGGGCAGTGGTGTGGCTGCCGCCATCCGTCAAGAGTATCCCGAAGCCTACGATGTGGATTGTAAGACGGTCAAGGCTGACAAAGCCAAGTTGGGTACCGTAAGTCTGGCCGTCGTGATTGACCCAACTCTTCACAAGAATCAAACCATCAAAGCTGTTGTCAATCTTTATGGTCAATACTCCTACGGTGGAGAAAGGCCCATGAGTTACGAAGCGATTTACACCGCCTTGGTGGCCTTCAAAGAGAAGTTGAAGCCCGCTGTCAAGACTGTGGCTTTTCCGTATAAAATGGGGGCAGATAGGGCAGGTGGTTCGTGGCCTATTATTGAAAAAATGATAGAAATAGTGTTTGAAAATAGTGGTGTTGATGTAATTATTTGTAAGTTCGACCCAAATAAATCCCCTGTTTGATGAGTTGTCATATATTTATACAGTGTATGATAACCGATAAATGTCCTATTTGTAAAAAAGAATTAACTTTCAAAACTGTTAGCGGACATTACAAATTTGTAAAGTATCATCGGCAATGCCGGTCATGTTCTAAAACAAAACCATCACACCCACAAGAAGACTTCATACGATTTTGTAGCCGTTGTGGAACACCAAAAGTTTACAAAACAATATCAGAAAAAAATAGAGCCGACCGAAAACATCAACAATGTAAATCTTGTGCGGCTATTCTTCACAATGGAATGAAAGGAAAACATCATTCCAAAGAAACAATAGAAAAATATTTCAAAGGAGAAAAGAATCCACAATTCGGAAAACCATTGTCAGACCAAACCAAAGAAAAATTAAGAAACAAACTTTCCGGAGAAAACAATCCTTTTTATGGAAAAAAACATACGGATGACATTTTAAGAAAGAACGTGGAAGTAAATAGCGGAATAAATAGTTTTTGGTATGGAAGAAAACATTCCGAAAACACCAAAATAAAAATGAGATGCTCCATGATACAACGACTGAAAGATTTGGGCTTTCATTATCGTGGTAATTTTAACAAAGTAGCATGTGAATATTTTGATAAATTGAACAAACAAAATGGATGGAGTCTTCAACATGCTATGAACGGTGGCGAAATTGATGTTTTAGGATATTGGGTTGATGGATATGACAAAGATAAAAATATCATAGTTGAATATGACGAACCAAAACACTACGATTGTTTTGGAAATTTAAGACCTAAAGATGTTAAACGAATGTCACGAATCATAAATCAAACTGGCTGTAAATTTTTCAGATACAACGAACGAACAAAAACATTAACCGAACACTTTTCTTCTTGACTTATTATAGAACCGTGTTATGATAGAAGTATGAACGACACGTTATTCCAAAGAATGGAAAAATACCTAAAAGCCAACATGGATGAGACTTTCTATCGGATTCGGTATTTCAATGGCTTGGATTGTTTCTGTGACCTACACGGAAATTATAAGGCAATAACCCTCGAAGAATCATTGATCCTATTTCTGAAAGAAAGAGGATTTTGATTACTACTACTAATTTATGAAAAACGAGATTATTATGACAAACAAACTACAATTACTTCAAGAATGGGAAACCCAATACAAACAAATTAATGAAGCATACCATTTGGTGAAAAATGTTTTTGATGTCAATCCCGAATCTAATGGGATAAGACCCACATTTGAATTGTTTGATAGATATACCGATGTTTTATCCGCGCTCTTGGGCGATACCAGTAATTGGTTGAGTTGGTATGCTTGGGATAATGAATTTGGAATAAAAGAAATGAAAGCCAAGGCATACTATTGGAAAAAGTTAAGACCCATCAAAAATCTAAAAACGTTGTTAGAATTAATTGAAGCCAAATAATTCTTCTTGACTTTTTATAGAACATAGATTACACTCCTACCACTATGGCAACACTGATTAAAGAAGTCCGTCTGATTAAGGTTGAACAGACAGATGAAACGAATTCGTATAAATACTGGAATGGGCAACTGTTTGACGACGGCAACGTTCATGCGGAATGGGGCCGCGTTGGTTGTGCTAATCCAGCAAGCGGTGATTGGTCAGGTGGTGAAACATATCTTGATAAGAAGAAACGTGAAAAGGAGAAAAAAGGATATGTAGAACAAAAAACCGTTGGCGTGGCTAATACTGGTAGCATGTCGTCAGTCAAAGTTGATTCTAACCTCCGTGAAATCGCCAAGAAAGAACTTCTCAAGGATGCTTCCAACACTGTGTTGGCGGGTTTGGTTGACCGCCTTGTTAAGTCAAACATTCACAAAATCACCGCAACTACCAACATTACTTTCAACAATACCACAGGTTTATTTCAAACTCCGTTAGGGATTGTAACTCCATCGGGAATTAGTGAGGCTCGTGACATTCTTGCTCAAATTCATCCGTTGGTCAAGGCGTCTCGGTTCACCCCTACGTTGAACGATTACGTCAACAAATACGTGCTCATCGTTCCTCAAAACTTGGGCATGAAACGTTTTAACGCTGAGACGGTGTTTCCCGATGAAACTGCGGTTCAGAAACAGTCCGACATTCTCGACAGTTTAGAGGCATCCTATCAGGCCATGACAACTTCGACGCCCAAAGAGGTTGGAACACCTACCGAATCTGGAGTGTTCAAAGTTGACCTTGATACTTTTAATGACTCCAAAGAAACAGATAGAATCACTCGTTGGTTTAATTCTAGTAATCATTCCACCCACGGATATAGAAATGTTAAAATTCGAAATTTCTTCAAAGTAAAAATTCATGATAATTGGAATAATTTCAATGAAAAATTGGGAAATGTAAAAGAAATCTGGCACGGTTCGGGGGAGGGAAATCTTCTCAGTATTTTGAAAGTCGGATTAAAATCCGCTCCTCCATCCACGGTTCACATTACCGGAAAAATGTTTGGTGCTGGTCATTATGGCGCTCTCGATAGTTCCAAGTCAATGCAGTACACATTTGGACGATTTGGTGGTAACAGTGGAGATACGGGCTGGTTAATAGTCGCGGATTTTGCTTTGGGGAATACTTACTACATTAAAAGTTACGGAGGAAATAAACCGTCTGGATACGATTCAATTTGGGCAAAGAAAGAACACACCGGCCTCCGATTTGATGAATTGATTGTTCCCAAGGACAACCAAGTTAGAATTAAATATCTTCTTGAAGTTAAGTGATTTGTTATTTTTCACATATTTATATGTGGCACTGATAACAAGAATTTACGGAAGTAGTATCTCCACAACCAACTCTATCAGTGCCAACAAAATAGTCAAATGGTTTGTTGGTATTACTTCCACTTTTTAAGGCACTGATAGTTTATGAAACATATTAAACGTATAGGGATAAATAACAAACGTTTATCAAAATCCGAATGGAAATCAATCTCTAATAATTACGGGGTTTACAAAATTTGGAATAGACATAACAACAAATTTTATATTGGTAGTGCTAATAATCTTCTAAAGAGATACTATTCACATATTAGATTACTTCAAGTTGGAAATCATCCTAATTTACACTTACAAAATTCGTGGAATAAATATGGACATTCTCAATTTGAGTTTCATATTTTAAACATTACGTCTTCACATTTGGGTGCTATAAAAATTGAACAAAAATATCTAAACAAATTTGTTGGTTCGAACGAATGTTATAACATATCCACAGACGCAACATCCCCAATGAAAGGAAGACATCATACTGACGCAACAAAGGAAAAATTAAGGCTTTGTGATAATGCTAAACAAGGCGGCATTTTTTTAAAAAATTGGGTTAATAAAAACTGGAAAGGCAAAAAATGGAGTAAGCGTTGGATAGATAAATTTAAAGAAATAGCCAACACAAGAGATGACACAAAAAGAATCAAATCATTAAAAACCGTTGAACACAGAGAAAAAATTTCAAAAATAATGAAAGGAAAAAAGAATCCATCCGTTTCTAAAAGATTGAAAAAACTTTGGAAAAACAAAGAGTATCGGCAAAAAATGTTCGAATTATTATCCGTTCCACAATCCGACGAACAAAAGAAAAAATCTTCTGTAACAAATCTAGGAAAAAGTATCTCTCTTATAAATTCAAATGGAAAAATAATAAATCTAATATCTATACGGAATTTTTCGGAAACATTTAAAATTAGGCGTCGTGAAATTCAAGAAGTTATTAATGGGAAGCGATTAGAATACCGAGGGTGGAGACTTTATCAAGTTAACACTTGACTTCTATAAAATGTATGGTATGATGTCGTAATGAAAAAGCCGATAACTAAATTCGCTTGTGAAGTAATTACTAAAAACGTTCCTCAAGTTACGATACAACACGCATCGGGTTGGGGCGAGAATGCTCAGTCAACGACCCTTGATGGAGTGCCCATGAAGTTCACGGTCATACGTGATGGTAAACCTTCATTCTCTTTTCGTATCTGTGAGACGGGCCGATTGATTTTCACGAGTTACGATGGAAGTTATGAATTCGGCCCTGTTCGTAATCTCGACCTTGAACCTTCACGCCCTTGGAAAACATAATGAAACTTCGTAAAGGAACACATTTGTATTGGATAAAGAACCATCCAAAAGATTCCACACTCTGTCCACTCTGTAACTCTCCGTTGTCAGGCTGCCACATTGGGGAATTCTGTTCCAAAAAGAAATGCCCTTATGTTGACGGAGTGGCTTGGTTGACCAAGACTCAAGCCAAGAGATTCAAAAACAAAATTTGGAACTTACGGTGATGCCATGACGAAAGCCGCAAATAATACTACAAAATGAAAACTAACATCATGTTTACTGTTCCGGTGGTTAAAGGGTGGACACGATTCTGTGACATTCCAAACGGAGGACACTTCAAAGACAACGCCGGTCGTAGATTCATCAAATTAGTTGATAAAACTGCTTGTGGAATTCCTCAAACATTTGGTCGGTTAGTAGCCAAATCCGAATATGGACCAAAAAGTGAACCCCTATTGTTTAATTCCGTAGATTATGATGGTTATGTAGGAACTTGTCCTGCTTGGGTACCTTTTAAAATTGTTAAGAAACCAAAATGAAATACGACAAAAAAACTAAGAATTTTTCAAATATATGATTACTGCAAAAACAGCAATATCTAAAATCAAATCTCAACTTTCAAAAAATGAACGCATTCAACGGAATGAGTGGAAACGAGAAGATATTGAGAAGAAAAAACAAATACAACGAGCCAGAATTGAAACTCTTCCATCGGTGTTAAAAGAAGTTGAGAAAGAAATCACAAAAGAAATCAAAAATAATCAGACGAGTTGTTATTTTCATTTTCTACCGTGGATGGCCGGAGTTTATTTACAAGATGATGTTGTAAAATTCCTCACTAAAAAAGGATACAAAGTAGAACATAGTAATCATACCCCTACGTCTGGAGGCGACCCTGATAGTGGAGAAGGAGCGGAAGTTTGTGGACCAACTTCATACAATATTGATATAAGTTGGGATAATGACGAGAAAGAGGAAAAATAAAAATGAAATACGACAAGACATTCGATTCCCTCAGTCACGGAACTCATTTTCAAACAGCCGATGATGGCCCATTCATTAAAGTAAAGAACATCACTGAATGGTATGGTTGGTCTGTGTGGTATCAGGACGATTGGGGTAACAAAAACAAATTCAATGCCATATCTTATAATGGTACACCAACAAACATCAAATGGGATGAAAAGGTAGCTATCATTGACCCATCTTGGAACGCTCTCTTGGAAGAACTCAAATTTTTTGGTGAAAGTTTTTCTAAAAACCCTCTTGACAATTCTACCTCATGTGATAAAGTGGAAGAGTCAAAGGCAACAACTGACGTGGTTGCTGCCGAATTGTTGAAAAATAAACACATAGAAACAACAAAACAAATGAATACATATAACAACCTGACGGAAGCGGTTATTGCCGCTATTAACGAACTCAAGGCGGCTGACACTCTGTCTGCCCACCAAATCACTCAACTGATTCGGCAGAAGACTAATCAGGACGAATGGGTGGTGGTCGGTTCGGAAGCTCGACCCAACCAACAGAACATCAAGTATTGGATTAACCACGACGATGTTCGTCGGATTCTGAATGAACTCTACGCCAACAACGAGTTGGATGCTCTCGGTTTTACGGGTCGTCAGTTCAACGGTACCTACATGGAATACACTTTCGGTTCGACTCCACTCGATGCCTCGGGTGACGTGGCTGGAACGGCTGGATGCTCAACGGGTCAAGTCAACCCTGTTCAATCAACTCCGGTTCCTGCGACGGTTTCCACCACGTCTCAACGCCTCGATGAATGTATTGAGAGCCTGAAACTTATCGGTGGTGACGTGACCCTGAAACGGGTTCAGAGCGCCCTCAAAACCAAGGGTTTAACTTGTGACTCGCTTTACAAGATACTCACGATCACCGGTTATACGGTGAATCCCGGCCCTTCGGCGGATGATTACTACTCACAATATGTCGTCGAATGAGGTTTGCATCCATGAATCGGACAAAATTCCAAACTAATAACAATACAAAAATTATGAACTCAATATCAACTGTAATGTTGGCCGGCTTTGCCGCTATTGGACTTTTATTCGGCGTCGCGGTTCTCACCCTTTACGGAGCGTGGTCTGGCGCCTTCATCGCAACTCACCTTTGGGCATGGTACGTCATGCCGGCCTTTGGGGTAACATCACTCAAAATGATTCATGCCTTCGGAATTTCCCTCCTTATCAGTTTTTGGACTTACCATCATCGTTCACACTATAGCAAGGATGAACGTAAAATGGGTGAAAAGATTATGGAAATAATTATTCTTATGTCATATCCGTGGATGATTTTATTTTTAGGTTGGTTGGGTGTCGTGCTCTTCATGTAACCTACAAATAATTCACCCGATTGTATTTGACTTTTCTCGGAAATGGGGGTATAATATCCTCAACAGTTGAGAAACAAAAACACAGAACAATATATGAATACAGACCTAGAAGTAAAACGTAAACGCATTGAACTGGCCGTAAAACTCTTGGCCCTCGGAGTCATTGGATTTTTCGTTGCCCCCTTCATCTACGTCGCCATTGGAGGAATGATTGGTTTGATCGTAGCCGGAGGCATTGGTTTGGTGGCTATTAACTTCGCTCCTTCTGTGGCCGCCTTGGTTGCCAACTGGCGTTTGAAGGCTCTCAAAGCCGTGGCGTCAGCCAATCCCATTGAAACCTTGGAAAATCGTTATCAAGACAGGCAGAACGCCCTTGTTGGTATTCGTGAAAACATCAAGAAATCTTACGCCGTTCTCCAAGAACTTTGGTCACAAATCCAAGAGCACACGGAGAAGTATCCGAACCGTCCTTCGCAATACCTTGACAAATACAACAAGTTGAAGTCTTTGGTGGAACTTCGTGGCAAGAAATACAAACACGCCCAAGCCAACCTCGTGACGTTCGGTGAACTGATTGAAGAAAAACGTTCCGATTGGAAGATTGCTCAGACGATGGCAGCGGCCTCCGAGCTGGCCAACGTGGGTGAAGACTTTACCTCAAAATTGCTCCAAGATACCGCCCTCAACACCATTCAAGATGGTTTGAATATGGCCTTCAGCGAACTCGAAACGAGTCTATTGGATGAACAGCCGAGTGGTGCTGTAACCGTAGTGGAAGTATCCTCGACTCCTGTGAAAGCGGGTATCACTGTGAAGTGTGGCCCTCCTACCCTTGATTTGGGATTTGATACCGACGCTTTCGAAACTATTGTAACTCCGACTCGTCGTCAGAAAATTACAACGTCATAACCAACCTCCAACTATAAACTCAAAACAACCATGAAATTCAGAATCATCGCATCAATCGTCGTAGTCGTCGTGTTGGTCATTGCTGCTATCATCATTGGAGCGGCACGAAATACGCCTGATCTGGATGCTGACGGTCAACCAATATCCGTTGAACAGTATTAACCGTAATTAACCAAACAAATCAAAACATGAAACTAAACTCCCTACTCCTAATCGGTGCCCTCACCTTGGCAACTGCCTTTGGTGTTTCGGCTCAAACCAACGCCCTCTTTATCAAGGGAACGTTGAACATCAACTACAACACACGCCAAAATCCGCCGGGAACAAAAGGCATTCAAGACAATTACGACATCAACATCAATGTCGCCAATAGTGCTTTATTTCATGGTAAAATGACTGACCGGCCTCAGATTATTGATGGTTGGATTAGTAAGAAAGTCGTTCAATCTCGTTCATTGAAATATGACGTGGCTTGTGATGTAGTGAATCCCAAAAATATCACGCAGACTCGAAACATTGGTCGTATGTATGGTTTTGTGCCGATTACTTCCGAAGGCATCTATGACTATGACAAAGGAACTCTCGTGGTGGACATTCTACCGATAGGTAATGCCGGAGGTTTCACTAGCAAGTTTAGTGGTCAAGCCGCCGGCAAGCCACTCATCCGCCCCTCGAATTGGACAGATACAATTCGTGAAACCGTAAACATCAATCGTCTTGTTAATGGAAAACCCATGTCAGTCGCTTTGAAACGTTATGACAAAATGGATTTCCGTCAAGTCATACTTGCTCAAGGACCAATTCAAATCTATCAGTCCGTTTCCGTCAATGGTCAAATGCTATATGATTACGACAAGGAATGTTGGTTCTTCAATAACTTCACGGTTCAGTATGCTGATAGTGGCGTTGTCAAGATTGATCGTGTGACTGGTACCATCCGATACGTCAAGGACAAGGATTACGCCGTCAACAAGGTTAGCCAATACGAATTCGATGTTCGTGTAAATGAACCGATTGCGGATGGTACTGGAGCGTTTTCCGCTCCAACTAGCGAGTCAGACTTCTTTTCAACTGACAACACCGTTCCCGGATTGGTCGGAACGATGAAGTATAAGGACACTGTAAACACTAAGGGCGAAACAGTAGGTTCATCGGTGGCAATTGACCTTAACGGAAACAACATCACTAAGCAACAACTTATGGTGCTCAACAAGGTGATTATCTTCGCATCCGTCATTCCGATGAACGCGGATTGATAACAATCGATAATCCTCAATCGACAAACGTATATGGCAACATTTCTCGCAGCAATCTTAACGTTCTTCATGTTTCCATCGGTGGGGTTCTTCATTGGAATCTTAGTTCTATCGGTTATTTACACCGCCGCTACGGAACAAGACATACATGGTTTCGCAATCTTAGCGACCATCATTGGGGCGGCCCTGTTTTGGAACACCATTAACATCGCAATTGCCTCGTGGCATCTATTATTAATCGGAGCCAGTATTTACGTCTTGGTGGGTGGGGTGTGGTCGGTATTTCGTTGGTTCAAGTATTGTCGTGACTACATTTCTCATCATCCTTATAGTCAAGTGGGGGAAGATTATCTTAAATGTTGGGAAGCTGGTAAGGAAGTTCAACTGACTCCTCAAGAGTATTACTGTAAACAACTCAGACCGGCGAAACATAAGTCACGTCTGATTGGATGGATTGCCTATTGGCCGTGGAGTTTACTTTGGAATATCGTGGGTGACACTCTCATCGCAATCTATGACACACTGACTAATGTTTATCAAAAAACCGCCAATGGTGCCATCAAGAAGGCTTTGAACAAGTAAAACAGAAGGTTTCCGTCAACAACAAACAACAGTTAATTAAATAAAACAAACATATGAAAAAGACAATTATTACATTCGCACTATTCCTCACCGTGGCCACTGTCAGCCTCAACGCTCAGACAAATGTTTTGAACACAACTAACGCGGTTGCAGGTGGAAAGAAATCAGGTAGCTGGGAACTTACCCTTGGTGGCGCAGGCGAAACCCTTAACGGAGTATCCTACTTTGGTCTGGATTTCTCCCTCTCAACCAATCCTTTCAAGGCTCGACCCGAAGTTTGGGTTGGTATCGCTCAGAGTTTGTATTGGGAGCCGTCATTTGCCGGTTCAACGGATTTGTTCGTTGACTGGTCAGTAGCCATCCTTCCATCCAAATTGGATGATAGTTTATATCTCAATTTGGGTTGGAGTGGGGGGGCATTGTATGACACAACCTCGGCAACCAATTGGCGCACGGGTCCCGAAGTCACTCTGCAATACTACACGTCTGACACGGCTTTTATTTTTGCAGGTGTGAACTATGATGTTTATCGCAGTGACAAGAATGAGGGCGGTTTCCGTTACAGTTTTGGTATCGGTATCACTTGGTAATTTGGATACAATCAACACCGAGCGCCGGCGGTTCTCCGGCGCAAACACAAACTGTTATGATGCCAATTGTTGGTTGTAAACTCTGTGGTGTGAACACCATTCCTTTTGGTCAAAGTTGGGTTGATGTTAAAATATCCAACGCAACGTGTTGTGACCACTGTTCAGAAACCAGAACGGATAAACAAACACTGTTCTTCTGCTCCATCGAATGTTTCAACACCTATTTCTCCAAAAATAGGTTAGAGTGGTCAAAATAAATAACGTATCGTGGAAGGTGACGCATATTCAAATTACAATGGTAACTTGACTTTTTCTAAATAGTGTGATACCATATCATCATGAAAAGTGAATGTCAGACTTTGACAGAACAAATTACAACCAAAATCACCATATGAAATTTTACAAATTCAGAAGGCAAGGGTCGTCAAGTCCCGGAACATGGGAATACATCCGATTGCCCGAAGGCGAAACTCCCAAATCATTCTTTGATGAAATGGAAAGGGAAGACACTTTGTCTGAATATTTTCGTGGCCTTGAATTCAAGAAAATCAAAGCGCCACCGAAAGAATGGTTACAATCTGAAATTGAATCTTTTAGAAAACAAAGACTAAAATTAAACCATTTAGCCAATGAATATTTAGTCTTACTAAATGACTTATGAAAGAAATCCGTTACGAAGAAAACATGGATGGGGTTGATTTTTCCACGCCGACCGTATTCTTGGCCGGACCAACGGTTAGGGGAAACCAGCCACACTTAACCTCGTGGAGATTTGAGGTCGTGGAACTGTTCAAGGCAAAGAGATTCACCGGCCAACTGATTATCCCCGAATTCACTGACAAGAATGAATCTGACAAGTATCGGTATGACCTTCCGCAATGGGAATTCAAAGGGTTGCGTGACAGTCATGTGAATATGTTTTGGATACCACGCACACGGGAATTAATTGGATTGACCACGAATCACGAACACGGTTATTGGATGGCGAGAAACCGAACCAAGATGGTTTATGGACGACCGGACGATGCCTATCGTATGAAGTATCTCGACATCATGTGGGTTGAGGATGCCAAGATAACGGGAGAGAAATGCCCTATCTACAATACATTGGAAAAAACCATTGATGCGGTCTTGGCCAAGTTCAATGATATGCCGGGTATTGACCCGTTTGAAATCCGATTTGCGTAATGAAAGAAAGAATCATAGAAGCCTTGCGGGAATACATCCTCGCTGATCGTGACTTGAGAAACAATCCGGCAAGTTGGCGTTCTGTCCATCCGCCTTCAGATTCTCCACAAGGAGAACTTTATGCTCAATAGAGAAAGAGATACGAAACGGCGTGTGACAAGTTGTGGCAAGTAACAAACGTGACGTATGCCGAGGATGGATTCAACAATGTAGTATGGGAATGGCGTTATTGGAGCGTGATGGCTCAAAAGTGTTGTTGGTATCAAACGTTACCTCCACTGTTACAATGGCAAGCCGGATACACGATGGCTCAACTACAAAAGGCGGAACAGAATTTTGTTGAAGTTTGTGGTCTGCTGGAAGAATACAAACCCGTCTCGTATTACATCGAGAAACAATTTCCAAATTTGAAACCGTGATTGAATACCCATCCATCATAATTTATGAAAAAATTCTATCTGTTAATTGAAACCAATCAGTATGCCGGTAATTTCGGACGCGAACTGTGTTCGTATGTTTTTGGGGCATACTACAATACCCAAGAATGGGTGGAAGATTTGAGAAAACTGTTTGATACGGAAGTTGGCGAAGACCACGTATTGACTGACAACCTCCACCAATTTTACGATGAATACGGTGAAACTGTTTGTGAAATCTACAATGAAAAATGTTTAAAAGTTTTCTTCGATGAAGACCCCACTCCACACATGGATATCATTCAAGAACGACTCAAGAAGTTTCCAGATGTATTGGCAACCTCATGGAAATTTGCCGTCAAGAATCTCAAAATCAAACGTGTAACCTTGTTTCAGGAAGTGACCAAGGAAGAAACGATATGGGTGAAATCATTATGAAATATAATGAATTTTTAGAACTATGTGAATCCGTTTACAAGAATTTCTCTGGCGACGGAGAAGTTCAGATATCCTATTATGCGGATAATTGGAGATCCCGAGCCACTAAAATTGAAACGCCAAGATTGTTTGTAGAATGGGAAACCGGTGGTTACTCAGGCGGAAATTGTTGGGATAGTTCCGACCCACAGCCATATACGTCAAATGGTCCACCAAAAGAATTGGAAATTCTTGATACGATTCTTGAAAAGGTGTGTCCGACCATCACGTTCTTACAATACAAGAACCTGACGGCCACACTTGAAAAATACGACACTCGTTCGGTTGGAGAATATTATGGTAATTCAACCGACTACGCCTACAAACACGTTGACCTGCGTGATTTGTATGATTATCTTATGGAGAAGGAATTCATTTGAATTTATACAAAAGAGCAATCTTAATCGTCGGACTTCCCGGTTCAGGAAAGACTTATTTGGCCAAGTCCAAATATGTTCCGTTGGGTTATACGTTACTTGATGACCCAAGGAACTTCCCGGTCACAATCATATACTTTTTGACGATGTAGTTGTAACCGACCCACATTTATGTAATGAAACCACGCGAAAAAATTGTATTAAATTCTTTGAAGATGTTGGCTATTCGGTTGAATGTATTTATTTTGAAAATGACGAAGCGAAGTGTCGTCGTCTGCTTGACTTACGGAATGATGGCCGAGTCATAACCTCATTTGAATCGTTCCGATATATCATTCCCAACGATGTAGTTCCTATCAAAATTTACGAACCTCTTACGAACGAAAAATGTTAGGAAACATAACAAGGAATGCGGTCGTATTCGATATTGTATTTGTTACATAATTCTCGGCATTTCTTGAAGGCTAAGGTTGATTCTTCAATATTTGGAGACTTAGTAAGTGATTTGAGTTTCTTCAATTTGTTAAACGTATCAAGAGTTATATGACCATATAAATAGGTAAACATATCATCGGGAGTTCTAAAATTATCAGATAGAGTTTCAGAATCACGGTCTTCAACGTTTCCATATTCTTGATTATATTTATCACGAGATTTATACAGTTCCCGATCAATTTCTTCACTTTCATGTAAGATGAAATATAACAAATTTAGCAAAGGTGTTGAAATCATAGGAACGAAACCGCCACGATAAACTTCCTTCATCACTTCTTCTTCGGATTTGCCGCGGTCTTTTCCTTCACCAATCATTTTGACGGAACGGCGGGTGCCCTCTTCAATTTGTTCGTGATATTTTTCGGAGTAATCCGTTGCCATCTTTAGAAGATTTTGTTTATCTTTTTTTACTTCTTCCCGTTTTTTTGCTAAACGGGGTGCGAAATCCGGATCGGACCTTAATAACGTAACTAATGAAAAATCACTCATAATGGTTATACATAGTTTTAGTATCCCCAAACGACAAAAAAGAAAGTTGGGGTTGACAATCTATAAAAAGATGGTATGATGCTGGCATGAAACAAAGACTTGAAAGACTTGAAGAACTCCGTTTGGAGTTGGGTGATATTGCCAACACTTTCGCTGGAAACAAAACTGGTTGTGCGGCGTTTGAACTTCATGATGCATCCGGTCGCATCAACGAAGCCATCCGAATGATTACCGAAGGGTCAACCATTGAAGATTCGGACAGACAAATCGCTGAATGGTGCGATAAACAGGTCATGCCCATGTCACCTTCAACGGTAAAACAAATTCAGTGTTTGATGCGAAAGTAGTTGACATTCTATAAAAAGTGGTTTAAGATACACGTATGAAGATTACAAAGTTTGACCGAACTAACCTCCGTCTGATTGCGGATTACCTGAAAACGGCTCTCGCATCCGTAGAGGAAAAATACGGCATCACATTCACCTACAAGGGTGCCCGCTTCACCGCTTCCAACGCCACCTTCAAGATTGAAGGCATTACCATCGGAACGGATGGGGTGGCAGTTTCCAAGGAACGTCAGGACTTCCTCCAATATCATTCCCTTTTCAATCTGCCCAAGGAAGTCTTGGACCAAGAAGTGGATTTCGCCGGTGACGTGTTCGTGGTGACGGGATTGAATACCCGCAGTCAAAAGTATCCGGTCACGGCCAAACGGGTCAGTGACGGTAAGGGATTCAAGTTGGGCGCCGACGGCGTTCGTAACTCGTGGGAACGAAAAAACAAGGTAATTGCTTAACATTATGGGACTCGACGTTCATGCTCTATTGGTGGTTGGATTGCCGACCGACCAAATTCTCAAGGTTGAAACGAAACGTTCGGCGGTGAAACGTTTCAAAGAAGATACCGGCGAGCCGTATGACAAGCCTGTTGAAGAAAAATTTATCACCATTCTTGGTCGAGAATTTCCACTTGACAACGAGTTCTTCATGGAATTCGCTTTGGAAACCATTCATCCTTATTTGAAATGTTTCTACTACGACTCGGATCATTGTGACGATTATGACCGGGATAGGGTCATTGGATTTGAAGTCAAGGAAATGGGCGGTCGTTACGAGGAGCGGACTCGTTATCTTGTTACACAGACGGAGATTGACAACGCTAAGGATGAATTTAAGAAACGTTTTGGTCTGGAACCTCAGTTGTTTTTGACCATGAATTACAGTTATTGATTATGAAAAAGCCTGAACCATTCCGAATGCCGTATGAAACCTATGCTTTTCTTAGAGCGTTGATTGAATTCCGACAAGAAAAGTTGACGGAAGATTTCCGTTCGGCTTGTAATTTCATTCCATCGGAAACTCCTAAAGATGGTGGACCCTCCGGAATCAATAAAGCTCACAAGATATTCTCGAAGGAGAATGCGTGGATGAACCAAGCGAAGGCAGACCTTCATTCTGCCGCACAGGCAACCTACAAAGACCATTCGAGCAAGGAAATGAGAAAGTTTTGGGGATTTGAATAATGAAAACTATTGACCAAAGAATTAGCATACTCGAAAGGAAAATGGGATATGTAAAAGGAAGAGTACCTGGAACGCAACTGTCAAGAACACTAAATCCAATTGAAGGAATTGAGTGGACTTTGTCTCTTGGGTTGTTTCAGGAACGAAAGAAATTTTTTACGGCCCCAACTATTCAAAAATGTTTAAGATTCGCGGAAAAAGAATTGTTGTGACAAGGAATTTGGTTGGTTTTGTCCTGTGAACCCCAAGGGCTACTGTGAATATGATTGGGAAAATACCGGTGAAAATTGTATTTTTTGTAAAGAACCAAAGGAAAGAAAATGAATACTAACAATAAAGCAGATAGAGAAATTGGTTCACAACATTTATGTTCTGTCTGTAATTGGACAAACGTTGGTTGTGTTAATTTAGGTGAATTTGGTAAACCTCATTGGGTTTGTCAGAGTTGTTGTAAGACTGCTCTTGAAAAACGTGATCGTCTTCATGTTGAATTGGCTGATGCCATTTAGAATTGGACAGTGGGAAATTAAAACTTGACAAACGAACCTTTTTATATTAAACTTCTAACTGAAATGGAAACTCCGTCAGAAATTAGGATTCAAAAAACTGTTAGACGGCTTGTAAGAATGGTGGGGTATCCCGCCGTGGAAGAAATACTTGACCAATTTGAAGGTCAAATAGAAGGATATCCAAGTAGAAAACGAAGGAAAAAAGTCGCTTCTACACTTTGCGTAATGGATGAATCGGAAATTGAAGGTGGTTAATAAATACAACAAAAAGGAAATCCCGTGTTAATCAAGAAATCAATCGTTGAAAAGTGGTATCAAACCGACAGTTGGGTTTACAAGAACTTCTCCTATCTTTTCCAAAACCCTCTGTGGAAGAAACGAGTGCCTCGTGGTTTCTCGGTCTGTCCCTACTTCTGGTTGAGCCTGTTCAGCATTCTCTTCCGATTTTGCTTCGTGGCGCCAATCCAATATATCTTCACTCCTCTGACCAAGTTGATTGGAAAACCGGCCACGGTCGTTGACACATTCTGTAAGAAGATTCTCGTCAAAATTGGATTTGACGAGGACAAGTTGGGTAGCGAGTTGTTCGTTGGATTCAATATATTTCTTGTAGTAGTGATTTTGGCTTGTGTTGCGTGTTGTGGCATCTCAATAGCTTTCGTCGGAGTCAAATTAGTTGTCCTCTACGCATTCTTGAAAGATATCTCCTTGGGAATTTTTGCCTATTGGAGTGGATTGAGTTTTATTACCATGTGGACAATTCTGTTCATTCACAAAACGATGACCAACACGGAATGTAGAACCATGAACTATTTGTGGGTGTTGGTAGTCTTGTTCTTCATTGCCTCTGGCGTCTTCATTCCAACCGAACTCATTCATGGAATAGTTGTGTTGTTCACTTCTATTGCCGCAGTGGTCGTAACCGCCGGGGGTATAATTTGGAACGGTATATGTTTAATTGGTTGGGGTATTGGCATCGGCGCCGTCTGGCTTGCCAAAATTGTTTGGACTGGTGTATGGTGGAAACCGCTGGCCGTCTTGTTCCTTCCGTGGTGGGGGTTCATCGCCATTCTCGGTGTCGTTGGTTGGTTGTTTGACAAGTTATGCACTCGGATAGAAAAGAGAAACACCGAAACGCTTTTACAGACTGATCCGATGGAGTTGTATTCTCGTTACCGTAGTGCTTGGGTGGGTCTATTTCAGAGAATATTGACGTTGAATGACCATTGGGGGAAGGGAGAAGTGTTTGAAAAATACGACTCATATACCGCTCGGGCATGTAAGGTTCTCAGTTACGAACTCTTCCGTGAAACGTTTGAAGTTATGTATAAAACCAAATTGGATAAACTCCAAATGACATATCCCGGAATATCTAGCGACCCGTGGAAAGTGTTGAAGAAATACAACGGAACGGCAGAACGATTTGCTAATCTGGCGGCGGTGGTGAATGGTGGCTTCAAGGAAGACGGAGTTGATTTCTCGGCATCCGTCTTTGAACTCACTTTGGATGAAATCATCAAATCTCCGAGGTTCAGGGGTCAAATCGAATCTTTGGAAAAAGAATTCATCAAGGCTGATAAAGAAAAGGAAAAACGTCGTGAGAATCGGCATACGTCATGGTCACACTTGACCTGTCTCAAGGTAACATCCGCCATTGGTGAAGGCGCCTGTTCGGTTGGCCGTGGTCTGCTCAAGTGTGGTAAGTTGATTCGCTCGGCGGCCTGTCAGATTCGAACGCTCTGTGCCTATTTATGGATGTTGACGAAGGCAAAGAAACAGGGTGTGTGCCCATATTTCGTGTTCACCGACGCCAACAACAAATAACAAATAATAATTCTATGAAAACAAGACAAGGATTCGTTTCCAATAGTAGTAGTTCAAGTTTCTGTATCATGGGTGTAGTCATTGATAATGACACCTACGACAAAATTGATAACACTCCGAAAACAAAAACGGCTCTCAAAACTCAGTATGGTATTGACTCATTCTATGAACAATACTTGGCCGGATTTCCAGTTTCGGATATGAAAGATGACGAAACTCTGGCTCAGTTCAAGGCCCGTTGTCAGGCTGAACTCGCCTTGTTTGGTGTCACCGATAAAGTAGAATGGTGTTTGGATGGTGGAAGGGATTCGTAACCGATGAAAACACGACAAGGATTTGTAAGCAATTCAAGCAGTTCGTCTTTTATCGTAAGACGACAGGGTTTGAGGGATGACATTATTCAAACCACAACCATACAAGACTTGGCCTTGAAAGAATTCGGTTTCCGAAAAACGACGGCTCATAATCCACACCAACTTCCTCCGTTCCACGATAAGGAAGAATGGAAGACGGAACGAAAACTCTTACGTCTTAAGGTCTATAAAAAAGGATTCAATTTTGGCTATGAAGTAATATGTAATCAAAATGTAGTCATTACATTTCTCGTGGAGAATCGTATCTCGTTTGTGGCAGCTTGTCATTATGGTCATGAATCTGTTCTGTATGATGGTAAAACTGACACAATGCACGTTGGGGTCAATTACGGTAGTATCATGGAAACTTACGGCGTTCCAGACGTGTTTAATGATATTTATCTTGACAAACGGCGGCCCGTTGTTAAAATGACTGGTAAAGAATGGTTGAAAACCAACCGATATTGATTTATGAGTTTTGATGTGTGGATTAAAACTATGCCCAAATGCGATATACGACAATATGCGACTGCTCGTGTTGCTTGGAATGCTTGTAAAGAAGAAGCTAGTAAAATCATTAAAAACCAATTGATTTTTGGAATGAATCATACAACGGAACACAAAGAAATGTTAGATAAAATAGAAGACCTATGAAAACACGACAAGGCTTTGTAAGTAACAGTTCCAGCAGTTCGTTTATTGTTGGATTCAAGAAAGTTCCCAAGACGGATTGGGAACTCCGCGACCTTTTGTATCCCGCTGACAAGGATGGGAAACGAAAGAACGTAACGACCGACTATAGCGATGACGGTGGGTTGGATACCACGACTGCCGCAACCATTGTGTTCAAGGATTTACAGGATCAAAAACCGTTGACACAAAAACAAATTGGGGAAGAAATCAATTCTGGTTACTTTGAGGGGTATCCCGAAATCAATTACAGCAGCGACCGTGAGGCCGACCAAATTCGTCGTGATTACGAAAAGGCATCGGGCAAGGATGTTTACGACAAGGATGCCGACCCAGCCGTATTCAAGAAATATAACGAAGCGACCAAACAACATTGGGCTACCGAACGGGCCAAGGTTGACGCGGCGGCCAAGGAATACTGGAAGAGAGTCAAGGCACAGTTCAAAGGGTTGAAGTGTTACCGTTTCTCGTATTCAGACAACGATGGAACGGTGTTTGCTACGTTGGAGCACGGAAATACTTTCGATTCACTTCCACATATAAAAATATCCCATCATTGATAACATGGATTTTAAGTTAGAATCTCAAATTATTGGCGTCCCTGACAAGTTGCCAACCGAACCGAAACCAGAATTCAAGTATCTGGAAGTTGAGGTAACGAGAATCGAAGGAACGACGTTGTATTTGAAAGTTCCTTACAACTTTAACCGAAAAAATTTGTCGATTAAATTGTTAGTCAACGCCTGTAAAGAAACTTGTGAGGAATACGATTGGGATAATTCTGGTTGGGAACACGACGTAGAATTGCAATCAGTCAAAGAAGTTACTGAAAAAGATGCTACCGCATACAACGTTTATGAGGTAAAAACAACATGAAGATTCGCCACGGGTTTGTCAGTAATAGTAGCAGTGCTAGTTTCACTGTGAATGTGGATAAGTTATACGCTCGTGACGCCATTGTGCTCATGGATTACCCACACGTTGCGGCTCAAGAGGGTTCTCAGTGGACTGACTATTGGGATATCAACATATACACTCGTGGTCTAATCATCGGCACAACCAACATGGATAACTGTGATTTGTCTGATTATCTGAAAGCTAACAACGTGGATACCTCGGCTTTTTACTTTGGAGATTAACACATGAAAACACGACAGGGATTCGTTTCCAATTCAAGTTCAAGCTCATTTATCGTGGGCCTCAAGGTTGACTCGACGGAGTGTCCGCACTGTCATCGTAAGGATGCCAATTTCTTTGACCGTCTTGAAGCTTTGGGCGACCGCACTTGGGATGAATCTCGGTTGCGGTATCGTGGATTACCAAAAGTCGTGGAACAATTACAGGAATATTACAGTCATCCTGACGATAAGGAAACGTATGACCGTTTGTTAGCCGAAGCACTCTCCTTGAGCCACGCCGGTTATGAACTCGGTTCGGTGGAAATTTCCTATCACGATGAAGCGTTGAACGACGAGTTTCGTGCCCTCCGAGAAACGGGCAAGCTGGTCGTCATTTTGGATAACAACTAATAACATCTATGAAAACAAGACAAGGTTTTGTATCCAACAGTAGCAGCAGTTCCTTTGTGATTCTCGTGGAAGAGTCCACGCACGAAAAGGTTATGGAAAAACTCACGGAATACCAACGAGCATGTATGGAAAAACTCGCGGGTAAACCCCAAAACATTTTCGGTCGCAATGTAATTGTGATTGGAGAAGCGACGGACATGGGCGGCAATTCAAGTTTGATTGAAGAAGGATGGCAGCCAGAGGGTTGGGAAGAGAAGATTGAAAAATTGGCGGCGACAGGTGAGGATGAAGATTACTATCCATCCGAAGCCCTTTACGCCTATACTAACGCCGTGGAAAAACAACCGAAGTCGGCGTGGTTCAAGTGGGATGCTGACATGTGAACGTGGTGTTTCAATGTTCCGGAGAAACGTGGTGTTTCAATGTTCCGGAGAAACGTGGTGTTTCGGAATTCCGAGGGAACACACGTTTGAAGGACTTGATGCCCTTCCATATCTTGACTTGAAATACGGTGAAAAATGACACGATTTACTATGTCATTGAATTTTTGAAAGAAGTCAAAAAACTATGAAAACAAGAAACGGATTCGTATCTAACAGCAGCAGTTCATCGTTTGTCGTTGTCATTCCGACTGACATCGCTGAAACGGTTCTTCAAACACTCACGCCTTATGAACAGGCCGTCGCTAAACACGTTCGGCTTAGTGACAAGAAGTTCATGGGCGGCAAGGTTGCCATCTTCCAAGGGTCAACCGGAAACAATGATGTTTGGGAATATGGATTTGACTTTGAGGGTGACAAGTCTGACGAAGACAACACCTATGACGCATGGCAAACCTTCTTAACCAAGGTCAAAGAAACCGGCGAAGACCATTTTCTAATCAGTGAAACCGACAGTTAAACAAAACCTATGAAAATCAGAAGTGGATTCGTCTCAAACAGTTCCAGTAGTTCTTTCGTTATTCTTGGAACACGAATGAAACGAGAAGTTCTAAAGAAAAAGGGTTGGTTTCGGGATACCGACGGAAATTCGGGAAAAAACAAACCCAAAGATATTCAGGTCTATTATGGTTCAACTGATGCTGGATACATTGTGGGGATTCCGCTCTGTGACAGTAAAGAGTGGGGATTGAACAACTCCGAAGTTACCTTTGAAAAACTTGAACAAATTCGTCAAGATTTACTCACTTTGGGATTGCCAAACGTCAGACTTTTAATGGGAACTAGGTCAACGTAAAAAAGGTCTTGACTTTTTATATCGTTATGGTAAGATGTTTGGCATGAAGATTAAATTGTGTCCAAAATGTGGTTCTTCCAATCTTGGTGAAAGGTGGTCCAACGGACGCAAACTTGTCCAATACTGCCACAGTGATGAGGATTGTTATTGGGTTGGTGAACCATACACTCCCTCGAAACGTCGCATCACCAACACCACTGACTTGAGGATTGACAACTTCTCGGGCTGGCACTACATCGTTTATGATCGTTTTGGACATATCCAAACGGATTCTGCTACCTATCACACCAAGGCAGAAGCAGTGAAAGAGATGGAAGAGGACTTGACGCCAAGGGCAGGTTACAACGACCCCGCCGCTCCTTACACTGCGGTCTTGTTCAACGTCCCCTCTCGTGTCACCATCAAGGGTAAGATGTTCAAGTTCAAGGATGGTGAGGTAGTTGTAAAAAGGGCTTGACTTTTTATAGTGACGTGATAAGATGTCTAACATAATGAATAAAGGTATTGTATCTGAATCCAAGGATGGCCGCTTCAAAATTTTTAGGAGCAAGTCATATAACTATAACTTTGACAAACATTCAGGAGAATTTGCCCGTTGGGGAGAAACTACTGACGAAGACCCGTTATTCAGTCCATTCGGCCCCGAAATCATGGATATTGAGATTTCCGAGGGTGAATCCTGCCCGATGACGTGTGCGTTTTGTTCACCAAAAGGAACATTGATAAACACACCTAATGGGAAAGTGGAAATTGAGAATTTGGCTGCCAAAAATTTGGTAATTGGATTCGATACCCAAAACAACACTCCCAAAATTCAAGAAATTGAAGAAATCTATTTCAAACAATATATCGGAGAATTGATTTGTATTGAACTTGATAACGGACGAATTCTTAAACTTACTCCTGAACACGAAATTTTCACAAGAAACCGTGGCTGGATTATGTCTAAAGAATTGTTGGAAACTGATGAAATTGTTGAATTTTGAATTTTCTAAAACCTAAATATACAGGTGATTGGACAACTATCACCTTATATGAAAATTGTAAAAACATTATGTCGTAGATGCGGTAATCAAACAGGAACTCTTGAAAAAGAAAATTCAAAAAAAGATTCAATAATAGATAAAAATCGGTATTGTAACGATTGTGTTGAAAAATATAGGCAACACCGAGACGACAGAATGAAAAATCATAATCCTGTTAAACAACAATCCACTAGAGATAAAATATCCAACACACTAAAACGAAAATATAAAACCGGAGAAATATCTTCTCCTTTTTTAGACGCAATCAAACTTAAAGAAATACATTCAAAAAGAAAAGGATTATCCAACGAAGGGTCTGCTATTATAAGCAGACGAATGAAAACAAAAAATCCAATGTTTGATGCGAAGATTCGTAAACGTGTTTCCGTCACAATTAACGAACGTATTAAAAGTGGGAAATTAGTTTACAAAAAAGGACATTTCCACCATCTTTACAAAGGAACACGAACATTTTCCAACGATTGCCGTAAGTGGTTAAAAGTATGGATAAAGTCTATACTGAAAAGAGATAAATTTTCTTGTACGGTTTGTGGTAGAATCGGAGGATATTTACACACCCATCATATCAGACCACTGAGAGATATTATAAAAACTGTGTTGACAATTGAAGGTGTTGTTGATATAGTAAGTGTCAAGTTGAACGATATAAGTAGATACGAACAACTCATTCAAAAAATAGTAGATGCTCATAAAATGGAAGATGGAATTACGGTTTGTAAACAGTGTCACGCAAATATAGACGATAGATACCGAAGAATTAAAAAGACAACATGAAAAAAATCAAAAAAATCAGTAGAGAACAGTTTAACGGAAACGTTTACAATTTTCATTGTTTGCCTAGTGAAAATTATTTTTCGGAAAACGTTTTGGTTCATAATTGTTACAAGGGCAACCGTAAAGGTGACGCTACCAAATCTCTCCACATGTCACTTGATACGTTCAGGGGATTGTTTGCCAAATTTCCAAAAACCGTTACCCAAATTGCTTTCGGTATTACATCCATTGGTGCTCACCCTGAATTGTTTGGTATTTTCCAACACTGCCGGGATAACGGCGTCATTCCAAACGTCACCATTAATGGGGCAGACAACTTGACGGATGAACAGATTCAGAAGTTGATTACTGTCTGTGGGGCCATGGCCATTTCCATCAACAAACAAAATTTCGAGTCGGGCTTGAATCTGATTAACAAGTTGACAAGCCGTGGTGGTCAACAAATCAACATTCATTACGTCATCAGTAAACAGAGCATCACGTTCGCCTATACATTGGCCGAAGCCATCAAGAACGACTCTCGGTTAACTAAAATGAATGCCATTGTGTTCCTCGGCCTCAAACCCAAGGAACGTGGTCAAGTGTTTGATGTGTTGGAAATTGACGAATACATCAAATTGGTGAACTATTGTCTTGAAAACAACATTCGTTTCGGATTTGATTCGTGTTCTGCTCCTCGTTTTGATAAGGCAGTATCACTAACAAACATCGAAGAAGCCAAGAAACGTCTTCTCCTTCAATGTTCGGAACGTTGTGAGTCGGGATTGTTCTCCGCGTATCTTGATTGTTCTGGCAAATACTGGCATTGTTCTTTCGGTGAGAATCTTGAAGTTGCTTATGGCATTGACGTTACCAAAGTGGAAAACTTCGCCCGCGACGTGTGGTGTAGTGAACCGATGAACAAATGGCGTAAAACTTTGTTGGGCCTCAATCGTGAATGTCCATTGTATTCTAAAATTCATGTAGAACCGCGTGAACCATTTGCTCATGAAGTCGAAAAGGAACAACGTGAATTGGCGGCTGCTAAGGAAAAACTGACCACATGAAAATACATATTATGTCTGACTCAGCTTATCCTGTTTATGGATTTTGGGAAGCGACCGAACATGACAGACATTCAGTAGAATTGACCGATGAAGACGTGATATGGTGTAAACGTGTCGAATCGGAATACAACAAAATGCAAGAATTTCTGGGGAAGAAACACGACGAACAATGGAGAAATTCAAGATGAATAAATCATTTATAAAAGTCCATATTGTTAAAGGCGAATCCTATCCAACTTATGGGGTTTCACAAGATTGTGAACATGAAAAATGGATGGTTGAATTGACCGATCAGGAAATTTCTTGGTGTCGGTATATTGAAAACGAATATCATCAACTTCAAGATTTTCTTTCAAGAAAATACGACGAACAATGGATATCCACAAATGAAAACGAACAACGTGAATTGGCGGCTGCCAAGGAGAAATTGATCGCATGAACCTCGTCGCCATTGAACAAATAACAATTGACGAACAGGAAGAATTGAATAGGTTAAACAAGCTCGAAGAAGAACGAGTATTGACCGATGTTGAAGCCTATCGTCAACTCTTTCTATCCATGAAACAGTTCTGGAACTGTGAGTGTTAAATTTATGAAAAAGAAGTGAGGTTGTAAATCAGTATTCGGAAGAATCCCAAATGCTGTTATCCTCATGTGAACACCACAAGAGAACACAGAATATGGAAATAATGACCAAGACGATGAAGATAATGTCGGCAACGTTATTAACTTTCCGCCCCACATTTTGAAATAGGTTTTTCATTTACGACAACTTCCTCAACCAGCACCGGCTTCTGAATCGGCCTTGGAAGATTCATCCAAGCAATGACCTGAAATGTAGTTCCTCCATCAGTCAACCCCTGAAATATCCAAGCCGAGTTTTTTTCACAGTCATTGATATAGGTAGCAATAACTACCAACTCTCCATCCGTAACCAAACAACGGGTAGCGTTACCGGGTGGTGTTTCCATGCTCGACCAATAACTTTTGAATTCGTATTCTTCCATAATTCTTATCTAATTCTCTCGTATATTTATATCCGAAACAATGTAACCTTCTTTTACAAACATTTCCGCTTCCAAATAATCCACAATGTCTTGCGTCCATATACACGGGTTTTTACAAGCACGAACATGATTAATATGTACTATTGTTTCATCAATAACCACAACATTATGTTTCTTGATATTTATAGAAATCGAGTTATTAGGTAGTAGATTTTCTTTGGTCATACTTTAGTTGGGGGTATGATTGGAGTTGACTGCCATTCGGGCCGTTTCAATGGTGAGTCAACAAAAGGAATGACTTCGGTCTTGACCACAAATCTCTTGGTGGACTTGTCATAGACCAAGCGAGCTTTCTTTTCCGCATTACCTACCAACGCATAATCATTCTGCTCTTCAAACTTGCTCTGTGACCATTCAGCGTAGTCACCATCCAACTTCCGTAAAATGAAATGGAGAGAATCGTCGTTGACATTTGCTTCTTGTAGAAATTCAATGATGTTTTGGGGAATGTGTTTACGGGTCAAATTCCGCTGAAACACTTCATGTAAATTTGGATAATTCAAAGATTCTTCGGCTTCTTCAACCGTATATCCTTTTGCCAACAGAATGGCGAACGCAATCGAAGGAGAACGATTGGCTCCTGCATGACAATGAATCAATACGGGCTTATCGCCTTTGAAATAATGGTCGGCGACTCGTAACGTTCCGAAAAATGGGGAGTGACCCCACTGACCAATTTCATTAATGGGAAACCAAAATGACGGAACGCGGAGTTGATAATCAAAGGTCGCACAAGGACTGTCAGCCACGTTGATGACCGCACAATAATACGATGCCGCCACGTCAGGCCGAACACTGAGAATTTTATCAAGTCCCTTAGGCGTTTTTGAAACATGAAAAATTTTAGGCTTCATTCTTCCATTCCTCTCCTTTACCAAAATCAAAAACTTCGGCTAACCCACGACGTTCAAATCTTATTTTAGTGTGAATATATTCTAGTTTGGGCCAGAGTTGTTGGCGGGCATGTTCGGTGCGACATGCCTCGTATTTCTTTATCAGGGTTGTGGCTTGTTTGGCATACCACTCAGCGGAGTGGATCAACATATCAGCAGTTTCTTCGTCATTCATATTTCTGACGCTCGCTTTCTTAACGCAGCCATTTGAATATCGTCTTGGCTTGACATTTTTTGTTCCAACTCCACTTTCTTGATAATCACATGTAAGGATGCCAAGTCGGTTTCCACATCCTCAACCATTCTGGATTTTTCATCCATTTGTTTCATAAGACGTTCGGCCTCACAATTCAAAAACTTCGCAGTCTGTAAATCCAATTCCGATTTAAGAAGTAACTTCAAAGCTTCGGACTTGATGCAAGCCATTTCCGCAAGTTTTTCTTTATCTGTCATGACAATACTATATCACAGATGATCGTCATTATCAACTTATTATATCGGTTGAAAATATCCCTTGACTTCTTAATAAGATATGATAGGATATTGTTATGCTAAAGAAACAGAAAACCGTTTTCTCCGACAAAGGAATTGAACATTCCGTTCAGTTGTCAGAACAACCCACTATTACAAACGGAGGGATAACGATTCTTCTTGACAAGGTGGTTGATACCATTGTTGAAGATTTTGAAAAGGATTCTGATAACTGGCAAATTGAATTTGAAAAATTATCTCCGGAATTCACGTATTACAATTATGTCACAACTGAAAGACGTTACACCGTTTCTCGTTTCCAATACAATGCAGATGACAAAATCCATGTTCTTGTCATGAACGATAACATATTGACGTTGGCTCAACAAGACCGTATTCGTAAGGCCATAATCAATTGGCAACGCAAGTGTGATGAAACCCGGAAGGATTACAGAACAAATCAAGCGGTCGAGAGTTTGAAAACTATATTTCCTAACTCAGTCGTTCCAAATTATGGCCAGCAAAGATAATCCATGAAATGTGGAAAGAAACGGTTGGATAAAATAAAAGCCATGTTGGTAGTGGCCGAAGCGTTGAACTCGCCCCCATTCCCACCGTATGGAAAAACGATATTACTTCTGTCAACCGTGTAACGCTTACCACGTCACCAAAACCGATAAACTACCATGAAAAACTTCTTCCAATGGAAACGGGTCGTGGTAGTTCTTAACGGAATAGAATCAGAACCGATTTATGATGTACCTGCCGACGACTCACTAACCACGTTACAAGCCGGCGAAAAAATTGAAGCCTTCTTCAAGTCGTTGGATGAAGTCAAACAACTCATAATTACTTCTATTGATTGTAATTTGAATGACGTTCACGGTGGCTACGATGTTACCATTACGACTCAAGAATACGACCCGGGACTTACCTTCATTCCCAACGATCCTTCCTCACCTATCAATAATCTTGATAAAGATATTGAAACAATTATTTATAGTTGTGATTGTGCCGAATTCAAACGGCGTAATGGAATTGACTTTGATTCTCAAGACGCCTACGAACAAGGCTGGAAAAATTGCCCGTGTTGTAACAAACCATTTAAGACGAGAAAAAGTAAGTCAATATCTTACAATAAACCGTCATTACTCACACCGGAAAAAATTAAACAAATGAAATCATTATTCCCCAACGTAAATTACTGTACGTTAGATGATGTAAAAAATGCTCCTTGACTTTCTATATTCGTGTGGTATCTTCTCCCCATGACGAACTGGAAACTATTTTGGAAGAACCTCAAGGCACTGGCTCATGCCCTTGCTACAGAGGAATCCATTTGTATTACTCCTTCGGTTATTCCCAAACGCAACATCACCAAACGGGAAGTCAAAGACCTTATTGCCAAGGCCACCAAAAAGGTCCGAGTCAACAAGAAAGAAAATAACGAGAAGCCTGAAATCCAATGGCCCAAAGGGGAATTGACTTTTAAGGAACTCTGTCAGGCCAATGTCAATTTCTCCAAGGAAGAACTCCATAAAGCCATTGGTAAAAAGATGGAACAATCAAGAAAGGTATTAACATGAAACGTGAAACATTTACATATAAATATCGTTCGGTAATGGGCACCGATGTCAGCGTTACGCACGAAGTTGAATTCGGCAAAACTCACGATGTTGCGATTGCCCAACTCAAGGAAAGTTTTCGTCAATCCTGTACTCCGCTTGTGGAACTTGACGGTCATAAAATTGATATCAGTAATTTTCTTATCAATGAAATTCACCGCCTTGAAGTTGATTGTAACCGGCTTAGAAGCATGATTACAGCCTTACAACGAGAAATCCTCCAACGACAGCCAAAAGTGATTATTTGTGATGAATGTGGTTTGAATGTTGATGACTCCGGATGTTGCCAGAACGACCAAGATTTATGGAAATAGAACTTGACTTTTTATACAATCAAGAATAGAATACCAACATGAAAGATTTTCCAATTGATGACCCCGATTCACGCTGTAAGAAAGTCAAGTTCATCGTCTTTGATGCTGACCGTTTTGAAATTTGGCGTGAATGGCACCAACGACTCACCTTTAAGGATGATAGCTCTGGTTTCTGTTTTCAATATGCTCAGTTCGGTAAAAAGAAACCTTGTTGGGCCACCCTTTGGTTTTCTGATGTTGAAGGTGTCTATACTGCTTTTGTCGAAACAGACGGGGCTTATGTGGATTGCCACGCCCTTGAAAAGGCGGTATGGAAACTGACGGGATTGAAACCGACCCCTGATAATCAGACCAATCAAACCAATTTCCATAACCATATCGCGTGGCAAACGATGGAACGAAACCTACGGCACGAACGATTGGTCAAATGTGCTGAATATCGAATTAAAGAAGCCACGAATGACTTGACTCGTTACTGTTCTAATAATCGTTGAAATTTCACTTGACTTTTTATACCTTCGTGGTAGAATGTGTTGAATATGAAACATAAACTCAAAGTTGGTGAATTGGTTTTCCTAAAAAATGTGGGCTACCCATATAATCGAACCGATGATGGTGGGGAATCTTGGGAAGGGGCTTCTTGTATCGTCACGGAACTCAATAGTGGGTATGATAAAGACATGGTTACGGTTGAACCTCTCATTCCTATTAAAATTAGACCGCGTGAAACCATGACGAGTTGCCTTTTTCATTCAGAATCCGTCGTCAAGGAAAACCGGCCGTGGTTGAAAAAGAATTTGACAACGTTGTTCAAATATAAGAAAGAATTACTCAAACTCGCCGAAATCATCACCCAAACAATATGAATATCACTCACGGAACAATTATTTCTGGCGAAATTTTCGGCGGAAATCTAAAACGGTTTACGATTGAAACTCTTCAAAAAGATACCAACATTATTCTTGGCGAATCGGTTTGTGTGGTTACGTTAACCTCCGATGATTTATTCCAACTTAAAAGTCTGCGGCTTTACCTCAAGAAAGATTTGTTCGCAGAACATGAAAGCAAGGCATTCATTCATTCTCTTAATTCCATTCTCGGAACTCCAACCGAAGACCTATGAAAAAACTCTGTATCAACTGTAAATGGAAAAACGGCATCTGGTGTGATGCTCCACGAAACCTTGTAACCAATCCCGTAGATGGAACAACGACCCACCATTGGATTGCCAGTTGTATGGGTCAACGCACCGGCGTCTATACATCATGGCTAGGGTGCCGATGGAATGGCCTTTGTGGTAAAGAAGGTCGTTGGTTCACCCCCAAATTGGCCGAATTACTGAAAAGATAAAATATGAACGTTGCCTATTACAAAAATAAACTTCAAGACTTGAAGGCTACGGCTGAAATTAACCGGCTCAAATCTGAAATTGCCAAACTTGAAGGCGATCCACTACATCCCAAATCCGAAGGTTGGGAATGGGATGGTGACTTGGGCATCTGGGAACAACCAAACCCACCCGTTGAACATACCGATATATGAACACAAGCAAAACCTTGGTGCCGCCCATCATTCCGTCATCTAAAGAACAAATCCACGTCACCTTGACTACTTCCCCAAGAGGTCAACAGTATGTGGAACTCCGTAGTCACTGTTTGGATTCTGACAATGCTGAAGGTGTCTTCAAACCCACCATGAAGGAAATCCGTATCCCCGTAGAACAGTTTGTCAACTTCACCGAATCCCTTAATCGAGCCAACGCCGAACTTCATTTACCAACTGTCCCGAGTCAACTCTACCAATTCCAAGATGAAGCGGTGCCCGTCAACTCAACAATATGAAAATTCTCCAAGAAGGAAACCTACCCGCTAAAGTCAGCCTTATTTACCTTGGTACCTGCTCCCATTGCCAATGCAAAGTGGAAGTAGCTGAAAGTGAAGTTCTTCGTGGTTATAATAACTATGAATACGTGAAATGTCCAACCCTATTTTGTAATCGAGAGATCACACCACTAACAATGAAATGTTCAACCATGACGAACGTATGCCTGTTATAGCCGAAATTCCAAAGCCATATAAGGAAATGAGGAAGTGTTTATAACAACAATAAAAACAACATGTATCTCCATATCCACATTTCATGACATAAATCCATGCCCCATATACAAAAACAAAATCCCGTAACCAAGGTCTTTCAATGCCCTCATTGTGGAGCGGAAAATGAAATGGCCGTGACGGCTATAATTGACGGCGAATGGAGAGAAGCAGTAGAGTTCGATTGTTTCTGCTGGTATTGCCATAAGCGCTTTTATAAGTTGTTGAATAAGGGGTCTTCATAAGATATGAATGCTCCGTCTGTGCTTATATGCTTTTGATGCCTGACCCTCCTAGCCCTGTTTATAAGAACCGGTACAACCAAAACCCTCGCTCGCCACTTATACGGAGAACTATGCCAGTGGATATATCTGTTTGTGGAGTGCTATAGATGAGATGAATCCTATGCCGTAGGGGGAGGGTACCACCCCACGATTTGAATCGGTACCACACCCACCGTCATCGAAAGGATGGTGTGGGTGCCGTCAAGGAAATAATGCTATGTTTACATTGTATTTACATTGTCATTACATCCACGTTTTACAGGCACCCAGAAATTCTGCCGGAAAAAATACACGTATAACTCTACTTACGTGTAATCTATCGTTGTTATAATATTACCTAATTACCTATTATGTTGGATGCTGCACCGAACCGTTTCTCTATTATCATTCTTTGCTTCGATCTTTACTTTTGTGTGACCTATTCTAAATTATCAATCTGTGATTGTTATGGGTTTCCGTCTCTATGGTTTATACGCGGTGTGCTTTTATAAAAGCACCTAAACTTATTATACAATGGGGACAAAATGATCGGTTCTCTTTCTATAAAGAATGCTGAAAACAACCCTGAATGATAACTCTGGAAATTTATTTGCGTTGACCGGCTCCTATACCCACGGAGGGGAGTAGTACTCCTACTATATCAAGTTAATACGTATTGACGTGCCCCTATACGTGGCGGGGGTACCACCCCCAATTTCAAATTTAGCACCCACCCCTCTTAAATTATGATCGGAGCACCCATATACAAGAAATAAATGGGGTCAGTTATTCATCGTTGTTGTATGGAAATCTGGTTCAACAAATACGATACAGCAAAGTTGGAATGATGTCAACGGTTATTTTATTGCGTGGTTAAGAATACTGTATCATTAAATGGAAGACTGAAATAAAATAACTATTTCTGCTTTTTGTTGACGGTTTCAAAAATTCTGTACAGTACTTATTAGGTACAGTACTCTTATAAAAGTACAATGTATAAATAAAAAGTACAATGTAAACTGTACAATGTACACTGGAAACTGTACAGAATTTTTTGATAAAATATTCAGTCCCGGTGACGGTGCCCATTCTAAAATTCTTTTAGTCAATTCCTATTAAAAATACAAACGATGCTATTTTTATTTTTATGAATGCCTTCAGAATTGATATATTTAAGTAAATAAATCCGTATTAGAGTGCTTAATGATTTACATAAGTAAAACTAATGACCTCGGCACTCATAAGCCCGGCTAATGAAGTTAGGCTATCATTAGGGTGCCTTATGAAGTGGAACTAATGAAGATAAACTAATGGTTAAATGTACGCAGGATCCGGTGCCCTATTCTTGGCGCCTTTCGGTCGGCCTCATCGTCTTTTCTTTTACTGTAACAAGGTAACACAGTATGGAGGGAAGTCAAATCTTATTTGGCCTTTTTTTCTGCTCATTCAGGTGGTGTAAATACAATGTAAATACACGGGTGGCATCCTGTATAGGAGGCAATAGGATTCGGGAATTTGGGGTCGGGTGGTGTACCACAAGATAACACACATTTTTTTATTTGTCAAGGGGAAATGTGAAAAAATCTTTCAACTTGACTTTCTATAAAATCTCGTGTAACGTTGGTTATATGCTTAACATAATCAAACACCTTTTACGGAATTTTCTTCCATATTTTGTATTCTTTGTTTTGGCTATCAAAATTTCAATGTCTAATAATATTCATTGTTCGTTTCGTGATGACCCACTAATAAACTGGGTGGCCCTCGGCGTGATGATATTGTTACTCGAAATCCCTCGAAAAGAATCTTGACAATAAACAGATCAATGGTAGGGTGTTGGTATGACGCTAACAAATCGCATCAAGATGTTGGTCAATCTGTGTGGAGAACTCAACAAACTTCGTTGGGATGACCCGAACCGTCAGGCATGGGACAAAACCTTCAATGCTGAATTGATTCGCCTTGACAATGAAGTGGCGAGTTTGCCGGACGGTAAAATCTCACCCGGTCGTGTTCTAAGATTCCAAGTGGCAGACGGTTACGCCCTTTACATTATTACCAAGGTATCTATCAGTCGGCCTCTGGAAAGTTGGTTATGCCGACTCAAGTGGCCATTCGGAATTTGGGTTGGACGGACGCCTTGAAAAGGATATTTAGTAACAAAGAAGCTAACTGATTATGACATATCAAGATAAGTTATGGAAGAGAGCAATAGCTCTCCAGAACAAATTTGAAGGCCTCGATTATGCCGTGGTTGATCGGGCGTCAACTACTTTTCCGGGAGTTCCTTACAATACACCAGTAAAAATCCTCTCTATAAGTTGTCTAAATTCAACGATGTATCCAGGATGTCCATATCTATCGGTATCAGTGGAATTGCCTAACGGTGAACAACGAACGTTAGCAGGCGAATCGCTTTGTGAGGGTAAGAATGCGGAGAAAAAATTTAAGGTTTTTAAGCGGGCATATTCATTATGAAAACACTCAAACGAAAACGTATCCGCTGGCGTATTGGCACCATTGCCGAAACGTTGTCGGTTATTCAAACAATTGACGAAAGGGAACGGCCTTTCTGTCGTTTCCCTGACGGTCATCAACAGGCCGTTAGAGTTCAGATGAATCGTGACACGGGTGAAGTTATCAATGGTTCTGATGGCAAACCTCAAATTGTGGCTCCGTGGCTTTTGTCAAATATCTTTAGCGTATGAAAATTGGAAACAAGGTCAAAGTAATAAAAACGATGTTGGTTGAACAATCCGGATATATTGGAATGACGGGAACGGTTGAGGGTGTTGATTATGGTGAAATTCTGGTTGATTTCGGGTTTGAACTTCCCCTCAGCGGGTTTACTAAAGACGAATTGAAAATTGTCGAATAAAGCGTGTTTCGACTAAAAAGAAAAATTCTTGTTAAATAAAAGTTGACAAACAAGAAACTTCTAATAGATTGGTCGTATGAATAAAAAAAGTAACCTCATTCTTCACTGCGGAGCACGTTCCATCAATCGTAATGAACTCGACGCCATTCCGACGCCATTACCAACCGAAACTTGGAACCCCGTTCCTTACAGTCGGCTTGTCGGAGAGGTTGAACGGTCTTTGGGCCAGTCAAACCTTCGTATCGTCAATCAGGCCTATGGCGTGACGCCCGAGAATGCTCGGATGTTCGGGCTTCTCCACGTCGCCAACGGCACCAATCCCGAGGATTACGCCGTGGTGGTTGGCATTCGTGGTTCAATTGACAAGTCACTTTCCGAAGGCATTTCGGTTGGTTCTTCGGTCTTCGTCTGTGACAACCTCGCCTTCTCGGCGGAAATTGTGATTCATCGAAAAAACACCATCAATGTGATGCGTGACTTGCCGATTCTGATTGACACGGCGATGGGCAAGCTGCTCACCCGTTGGAACGATCAAGGCACCCGAATTGATGCCTACAAGGCCAAACAAATTGACGAGGAAGATGCCCTGCGTCTGACGTGGCGTGGTTACAAAGCCGGCGTGTTTCCGTGGGCCAAGGGTGCCGACATCCTCAGTGAATTTCAGAAACCCCGACATCCGGAATTCCTCGCCAACGGGCACACGGTCTGGACGTTGTTCAATGCCGTCACCGAGGCATTGAAACCCCGTGAAGGTTCGAAGGCTTCTGGGCTCTGGACGATGCCCGCCAGAACAGGCCGGCTTCACAAGATTTGTGATGACTGGGTTGGGTTGAACCTCGCACCGACCGCCGAAACGGCTCTGAACTGATTCCACGGAACACCGGCGTTCATGGAAATGGGTGCCGGTTTTCATTTGACAAAATCATTAACTGTGTTAGGATTCTGATATGACAAATTTCAAATATCGCACATGGGAACAAGTAAGACGTTTGGGTGCTTGGTTGGCTCGCATTGGTGCTCATTACGCCTATCAATCTCGTTATTACCCTACGGAACTGTTGCGGGCGAATGATGTTATTTCAGTCATCGTTTGGGATGATAACACCCATAAAACCGGATTGATGGCTGACCATTCGTTTGCCACGAGTCATTTGCGAGTCGTTGACATTCAGTGGCCCAAAGTGACATTTGAATTTGTTCCTCAGACACCGGGTCACAGTTCTTGGTTGACAGGCATTCAAATTCACGATGATGTGACGCGGATGCGTATAAGTCTCGTTTCTCATTCGTAATTTCATTTGACAAAACAAACATCTGTGTTACCTTGACAATACTATGGGCTATACAACTGATTTCGATGGCCGGTTCAAACTGAATCGGAAACTTAACAAGAAAGACCACAAATTTCTTACCAAATTAGCCGAAACGCGTCGGGTGGTTCGCAAAGTTGACGCCAAGTATGGTGTTGACGGCGAGTTTTACGTTGACGGCGAAGGAGATTTCGGTCAAGCTCACGATTCAACAATTTTGGATTACAATAAACCGCCACGCACTCAGCCAGGTCTTTGGTGTCAATGGGTGCCATCGGAAGGTGGTCAATTCATTCAATGGGATGGTGGCGAAAAGTTTTATAATTACGTGGAATGGCTCAAGTATTTGATTGTCAAGGTTTTGGCGCCTCGGAATTATATTCTCAACGGTGAAGTGACGTGGACAGGGGAAGATCGTGGAGACGTGGGCAAGATTATAGTTGTCAATAACATGGTAACAACCAAACAAGGCCGACTCAGTTTCGAGGATTAAAATAGTTTGACAAAACAATTAACTGTGTTAGAATAACAATATGCCAAATCATTGTAGTAACTTGGTGAATGTGACGGGGCCGAGATTGCTCGTTGCTCATTTTCTTAAAAAGGCCAAAGGGGAGAAACAACCTCTATCGTTTCAATCTCTTGTTCCGATGCCAGAAGATTTGAAGGACACAAACGGAATGGGTGACGAAACCACGCCGGAAGCCTTGGCCTTGATTGTCAAATATGGGGCCGCTGATTGGTATGGTTGGAACATAGCCAATTGGTCAACCAAGTGGGATTGTTACGAAACTGGCCATGAATGGAACATGGGATACGCAACCGGAAACAAGCCTGTCACGGCGGATTTACAGTATCAAACGGCATGGTGTCCAGCGTCAAAGTTCTGGCAAGCCGTCTCGAAACTGTTTCCTAATCTGGAATTTACACACTTCTTCTCTGAACCCGGAATGTGTTTCGTAGGTTTTGAAAAGTATTGCAAGGGTGAATTGGTAGCTAAAGCTGATTACGAATGGGATTCCGACGCCGGCAAAAGCCTCCGGTCTGATTTCGGTCACTCAGACGAAGACTTGAGTGGTGAATGATTTATGAAAACCAAAAGCACAAAACGTCGGAACTCTGTTCATCCGACAACTCTCAAGGAACGACAGACACGATTCAACGAAGCCTGTGAAGGGCTGTATCGAACTAATGAAGGTCTTGGTAGTCGTAAACGTCAACTGCGTCGGTTGAAGGCTGAGAATCCGAAGGGTTCCAAGGCTCTTCGGCTCGACAAGGAAACCGATTCGAAGGGGTGCTAACTACCCGGAAATGAGTGGTGTGGGCAGTCATCAGACTCCGCCGGACGGGCCGAAAGGCCCGTTCGTTATGTCCATAAATATCGTTAAAGAAATTAGTGCAGCCTCCGGTCCCCTATCCTCGGGCTCTCATACCCTGTTGGAATAAGATAACATACAAATAAAAAAAGTCAAGAGAAATAATACACTTGGATGAATATTTTTACATTTTTGATTGGGTTAATGCCCAAGTCAGTCATGCGTTTGATGGCTTTGGGCAAGGTAAGTTCCTTGACTACGTGGATGTTACCGTAATCTGAATCATGTAGAGAATCGTAATAGTAATGACCGTGGAGGTCATCATTATCAACGATGAACGTAACTGTTTTGAGATGAACGTCTTTCATAAAATGTCAAGAGATATTTGTTATATCCCACAAATTGGTTCTGGCTCGATTAACATAGTTTTCGTAAATGGCAATCCGAAATCTCAACGAATCTTTTTTTGACTGTTTACGAGCACGACTCAATTTGTCCTTTAACTCATTAAAGTAACGCAGGCAACGGTCATAATTGAATTGTGCCTGTTCTTGAGACACTAGAAGTGTTGGCTGTGAAATCATTTCAACATTGTGAATGATTATACGTGAGCCTTGAAACGGGCGGTGACGATTTCGAATGCTTCTTTCTCATTTTTTCCATGCCCCATTACTTCTTGCGCACTACATAAGTTGTTGCGACAGAACACCATTACGCCGTAATTTGGATCCAGAGGATGGATTTGTTCTCCGAATTCAGAGTGTAGAATCCCTTGACAAACAGGACATTTATACGATGTTTCTTTCATAGATAATACGTTATCACAATAAAAGTTGTTGTCAACTAAGTATTTAGAAAATTTTTCAATTAAACATTTGACATTTCAAATACAATGTGGAATACTATTCATGTTGAAAGTATTCGTTGTCACTGAGTAGGTGACGAAGAATTGAAAGATGGTTCACAATTAACGAAAGATCAAATCAGTTATGAAAAACAAGTCTAAGAGAGAAATACGTGGACAAGTTGGCGCCCCTCAAAAGGTGGTTAAGATTCCAAACCGTCCATTTACGATGGAGGCAGCTATCAAGTTGAACAAGTGTAACGACGGCGGGCCGTGTGAATTGACCGTGCGGAAACGCATCTCCGCCGCTTTGGTGGGTTTTTACATCTCCAATGGTAAGAAGGTGACGGTGCCCAAGACCCTCACTAAAGGCGAACCCGTTCCCCAACCGAATGGTAAGGTTGGGCGCCCGAAGTTTCGTTTCGTGCCTCTTAACGTGGTTCCCGCTGCTGGAAAGCCGGTCAAATCCGCAACCCCCAAGACGGTTAAAGTGGTCACGGTTTCCCCCAAAGTTTCCGAACCTACACCGGCTATTGTCACCAATACAACTACCCCTGTTACTACTACGTCAGTCGGAGTGCCCGCATCTGTGGTTACTCCGGCTCCATTGCCGTAATCCGAAACAAACGTCAGAAAGCCTGGCATGAAAATGTCCAGGCTTTCTTCTTTTTATCCCTTGACAATACTGAAAAGTATGTTACCTTGACACAATATGAAAAAGATGCCGCCAAAAGTCCTGTTGGATGCTTTGAACAACAACAAGAAGAACATTTTCGTTTGGGTTCCGGTCAAGGTTGATGAGCGCCGTCCCATCCGTGTTACCTATCCTGAAGCGATGGATTGGGTTATCAACGTCGCCAAGGAACATGATGGAGTTGTTCCCTACTTAATCGGCACCAATGAAGTGTTTCTTGGTTCGGTGTCCAACTTTTTATGAAAACACAAATCAAACAACTAATCAAAGAGTTCAAATCCGACATTCGTGCCTATAAACGGAAAGAATGTATTGCCAAAAAGAATTATGATTATGAAGAAGCATCCTATTGTCGTTGCATGTGGCAGACGCTGGATTACGTCATCCAGCGATTGCAACCTCTATCTTAAATTTGCGAAATATGACTCTCTGTGAAAAGCCAGTCAAACGCCGTGTGCGGTGTGCTTCGTCAATGATTCGTGGCGGTGAACTGATTCACATTTTGTATCCATCCGGTGAAATTGGGTTACGTGAACCGGGTCGCCGGACGGAGTTCAAACTTGGTCTTGCCGATGCGTGGCGTGTCGCCATAGACATTACGAACAGCAAGTTCAAGAAACGGGTTGCCGAATTAAAGAAGACGGTCAGCCTGAAAGACGCCCGTAAACAAGCCCGAAAAGAACTCGGTCTAAAGAAAAGATAAACTTATGTTCAATTCAAATATTACCGCCAAGTATCTCAACAATCCCCAAAACTGCCCGTTTTGTGATTCA